>Ga0206806_1072_pt1 | contig 23607 bp, 27 predicted proteins | sample Alteio_BWOrgCont_60_FD_152911 | JGI IMG/M metagenome (GOLD analysis project Ga0206806, IMG submission 152911) | Enriched cells from forest soil in Barre Woods Harvard Forest LTER site, Petersham, Massachusetts, United States -... | ecosystem: Environmental > Terrestrial > Soil > Temperate forest >... | reverse complement strand
AGTGGTCAGTTTTAAAGTGATCCAACGATCTTCTTCAGGAAGGAAGAAACGCTTTGTCTGCAGATTAGGCAGGAAACGGCGTTTAGCCTTCTTGTTAGAGAATGATACCTTGTGGCCTACTACTGGTTTTCTACCTGTTACCTGACAAACGCGAGCCATGATTTAATTTTTTTTAGGACTGCAAAGGTCTTGATTATTTATGGAATAGCAAAATATTTTTGAAAAAAGATTCGTAATAGGTTAAAAGTAAAAAGTGAAAACCAAAAAGTTCTATTATGTATAAAAAAAGAATAATGCATTTGTGTTGTAATTTTAGGGTAATTCCGGGAGGAGGAGGTCATCGAGGGTACTTATTCCGGGGATATTCTCAGAGGTAAAAGCCTCCGCATATTGTACGCCGATGCGGCGGCCCATCAGGGCATCACGGTTTTGAATGTTGGTTATGAAATTTTCTGTGGCTATATAGGTTATAGGCTCATTAGATGCCGGGTTGTGAAACTGGCTCTTGTAGCAGCGGATAGCCTCCATCTTTTTTTCTATGGCTACAGATATGTCTACTATAAATGTGGGCTCCGTGAGGCGGTCCTGCATCATGTGGTATACGCGTTTTGGCCGCCATGGCTGCTGTGCAGCACCCTGCCATCCTGATTCTATTTTGCGGAGACCGGAGAGAAAACAGGCATCTGCTATGAGCCTGCCGCCCCGGCCATGGTCAGGATGGCGATCAGAAAGAGCATTAGCGATAACTATTTCAGGCTGGTAATGGCGTATGTAGGCCATGAGTTTTCGCTGGTGTTCTTCATCATTACGGAAGAAGCCATCTGCGATACGGGCATTTTCACGGACTTTGACACCCATGATCTCTGCTGCATGCTGCGCCTCCTGACGGCGCAATGCTACTGTGCCACGGGTACCTAACTCACCCTCTGTGAGGTCAAGAATGCCTGTGGCCTGGCCCAGAAGTGCATGTTTTATAAGTGTACCCGCACAGCCGAGCTCTATATCATCAGGGTGGGCTGCTATGGCGAGGATATGTAGTTTCATAAGTTGCAAAGGTAGGGTTCAGTTTTCAGCTATCAGTTTTCAGTTTGTGCAGTTTTTTCATTTATTTGGCTATTTCAAAATCTTAAGGAATTAACGGAAGCAAAGTTTCTGTGTTTTGAGATCAGGATTTTATATATTAGTTTGATCAATCTATATTTTTAAACGCCGATTTTAGGGGGGCATGGCGTGTTTTAGAGGCTTTCCTTTATTCATGCAATAAATTTAATGTTTATAAGTGAGTACATCCTGTTACGCTTTGGCTTCGGCTGGAAGAGGTTTATCGTTCATAGTATATAGTGTCTTGTATGCAGCATTTAAAAAAGAGTTAGTTACATATTGAGGGTATTGATATTGTTTTATTTTTTGGTCAACAATGCGGCCTTTTCTGGGCTGATGGTCGAGTTTAACGATTATATTTATTTTACATTTATGTAATCAAGGCAATGAATGTAAATATACCGGATGGTGGCCAGGTGTACCTGCATGATAAATACCTGCAGACGTATACCCTGATGCAGCCGGGTGCGGAATACAAGTTCACGATCAGCAAGGATGCGGCATCGCAGGGTGACCAGCGTTTTGAACTGAGCATGAACCCCGCAAGCATTACAGAAGCTACCAATAGCATGGATGTGCAAATGGTACCTAACCCTGCCACGAGTATGGTAACGGTAAGTTATACATCTACAAGTAAGGAGAAAACCAGCGTGCGTATTATGAATATAGAAGGTGTTACTGTACTGTCACAAGACCTCGGCATACAAAAGAGCGGTAATGCCAGTATAGATCTGAGCGGCCTTGCATCCGGAGTATACATGGTAGAGCTGACATCAGATGATAATAAAGTGGTTAAGAGATTAATGAAAGAGTAAGTAATATTTTGTTATAGCAAAGGCCCCGGGATATCCCGGGGCCTTTTTCAGTTTTAGAGGGCCTGATCCGTGAGTCATTAACTGACTACAATTCTACGGTTTGCCGGTCTCAAATACCAGGACAAAACAATAAAAAGAGTCTGGAAAATTGGCCCAAGCATTGCCTTTACTTCAAAATCATGGATGGCCAGGTGGGAAACCAGTGCTCCTGTCATAGCGAAAAAGAAACCAGCGTAAGCCCATTCTTTAAGGAGCTTAAAACCGGGCATTAAAACAGCTATGACTCCGAGTATTTTCCAGGTGCCAAGTATGCACATAAAGTAGGCTGGATAACCCAAATGAGTCACCATGTCTGTCATTTCCTTAACCCTGAGTACTTGCTGTATACCACTTGCCAGCATGCCAACAGTGAATAATGCAGTGAATATCCAATAGGCTATTAATTTGCTTTTCATTTTGATGTGTTTTGTTGTGAAAGATAATTTTCAAGTTTTTTAATGTTTGTTTTAAACCTCGTTGTTTTATGATGCCAATAGTGTAGCGATTTTCGTTTTTCATAATGAGTTATTTGGCGTTAGTCATCTACCCCCTTGCCATTCAGAATATGCTGTATATATTTTTCTACCCGTGCCTCTCTTGTTTTGGATAGTTTGGGTTGAGAAAAATAATAAATGTATCCTCTTTGCCGCCCCGGAGTTAATGCATTAAAAGCTGTTTTCAATGCAGGGTTTTCTTTAAGTTTCATTTCTAATTCTTCCGGCATTTTATACTCTGCTGTCTTTTTCATGGCTACTTTCAATCCGGCTTTTTCCACTGCAATGGCTTCGTGGATATATGCTTTCAGCGTTACTTTCAATTTAACGATCTCCCTGGCATTGGTGAACCTGACCTGGCGTGCAGACTGCACATTTTCTGTCTGCTGTATCAGGATACCTTTGGCATCCTGCATCAATGCGCCTTTCATAAACAAGAGTGCACAGTATTCTTTAAAACCGTGTATCAGAACAACATTATTGCCGTTAAAGGCATAGCAGGGACAGCCCCACTTTAATTCTTCGGTGAGGCCACAGTCGAGAACTATGGTTCTCAATTGCTCATATTCTTCCTGCCACTTTGAGGCCTTATTGAAGAAGAACTCTACTTTAGGATTCATTATACTCTTTGCCATAGTGTGTTATTTTAATGACATAAATTCTATATTAGCGGTTAAGCTTCTTATTACGTAAAATATTTAAATTTTAACCGAATGTAAACCGCTAAGAAAACCACGATTGATGTCCCGGTAATCATTGCGAATGTTTGGTACCCAGCGCCTATAGGATAAAGCCCGGTCAGCACCAGGGAAGTGCGTCCAATAGCATCTGCAATAAGTAAGGCAATAGCGACTATTGCCAACTTTCTTTTTTTTGTCAACACAAGAAACCCACTCATAAAATAAAAAGTGCCTATCGTTGCTCCTATAAACGTGGAAATGGTTGCCTGGGAAGTTGTCAACCCAAAGAATTCGTGTCTAAAACCTGTTACTACTTCAGCAAGTCCAAAAATTATCATAAGAGCGGCAGCCACTTTTAACCCTGTCGGAAACGGTGGTGTTTGTTCGTTAGCCATAGTTTATTTCAGTTTGCTCATAACTTCCTGCATGCGGTCATGAGCCATGCTCAAACCCTGGGCAAAAGGCAACTTAAGTACCTGGTCCCTTTGATCGACCGATTCATAGATCACATGCATCTTCAGCTTGCTTGTGTGATGGGTGAGTTTCTCAAATTCATAAACCTCCAGTTGTACTCCCATAGGGGTACCCTCCATCTCAAAGGTACGGGTGATCTTTTTATCTGCAGAAAACTCATGTATCACTCCATTGGCGCGAAATACGACCTTTCCACCTGCATCAGTAGATTCCAGTTGATAACTGCCATGCTTCTTTGCTTCAAACTTCAGCATTTTCGCTGTAGTATAAGGGTTTGTCATCCATTGTTCTATAAGTTCGGGCTCAGCATGGGCCCTAAAAAGTAATTCTACCGGCAAATCAAATTCCCTCGTGATGACCAATTCCTGTTTGCCGTCTTCGGCATTGACCTTTGTTTTCTGTTCCATGGTTTTCTATTTTTTAGTTTTATATTTCTTCATTATTGTTTCCAGTTTATTAAACCTGTCATCCCACATCTGGCGGAATGGTTCTATGAAGTCTGCTACCTCTTTCATTTGTTTCGCATTTATGTGATAGTAAATTTCCCTCCCGTTCTGTTCCTGCCCCAGCAATTCGCATTCAGTGAGTATCTGCAGGTGTTTTGAAACTGTGGGTCTTGCTGTGTCAAAGTTTGATGCTATGGCACCGGCTGTCATGGATTGTGTGGCTACCAAAAGCAGTATAGCCCTACGTGTGGGGTCTGCGATGGCCTGGAAAACGTCTCGTCTTAAATTCATCAGAAAATTGTTTATTTTTTTAAAGGCCTGATGGAACTCCCGCTTATACAGAATAAAGCTAAGCTTAAGAATCCCTACTTCTCTCTATGCTAAATTCGTCTTATGTACGGTCGTTTTGTTGCGTAGCTATTCGACTACAAATATAAGTGTAGTTATTTAACTACGCAAATTTTTTTTCAAAATCGAAATGAATGATGTACGCAACAGATCACAATTAATGTTGCGGAGGTTTTTACTTTTTAGTTATTGCATGAATCTTATCCAGCATATTGTTAGCATACTTGATCCCCGCTGTATATTTGGCTTCGTTGGCAAACGCCAAACCCTGGATCGCAAAAGTCCCGGCATCGTCGTATTCGTGTCTTTCGAAGTGAGCCCATGAGAGCCCATTAGAGGCATTTGCCATACCTTTGTTATTGTATAGCGCCTTATATAAATCAAAAGCCTGTTTATAGCAATCAACGGCGTTAGTGTAATCTTCCTTTTTCATATCCAAAGCTGCAATGTTAATAATTGTTTGAGCAAGGAAAGGCTTGTAATCTATCTCCTGCAATATCGCTTTTGCATTGTTGTAATATTCCATGGCTTTTTTATAGCGCCCTATATTCCTGTATACGAGGCCGATATTACATAAGGAGCCGCCTTCTCCCTGTTTGTCGCCGATGGTCTTTCTTATTTTTAGTGCATGGTTATGCTTTTTTAAGGCTTTAAAATACTTGCCCTGGGTATTATAAATATTACCAAGCTCATTGTATGCATTCGCCAGGCCTTTTTGATCATCCAGTGTTTGGGCGAGCTCAGTCGCTTCGGTCGCATACTTTATCGTTTCATCAGGTTTTGAGAATCTTAAGTTGTGTCCCAGTTTAATGAGTATTTCCACTTTTTCTGTATCTTCCTTAGCGGTCAAAAGTGCATTGCGCAGGGAATCTATGCGATGTGCCCGCTTTGACTGCGCGTTAGCGGCAAATGAGAGGCAGGCGAGTATGAGAATAAATAAGTGTTTCATTGATATAAAGATATTGTTTTTTTTATTTTGATAGGATGGGGTCGTAAAATTTAATATAAGAAAGATGGCTGTTTTTGATGAGTTATTTTGTTTAAGCACTATACATTTTGTGTTTTTAAGTTCACATACAAAAATAGGTCAGGGTTTTTTGATATGTGGGGAGACGGGCCCAACTGAATTTTAGATGCCCCACTGTGGCGGGTTTTAGGCTATATAGTATTGTAAATTAGTTATGTTTTTTTGAGGTCATGCTCTTGGGCGGCCCACGTGATTGTTATTTACCTTTACTGCTATGAACAAACCTAACCAGGTAAAGGCTACCATTACTATTGCCAGGTTTAGTCTGCTGGCTATGCTCAAAAGCCCTACGTCCATTGTTTTTTCATTGCTGTTCCCCATCATTTTTATTACAGTGTTTGGCTCAATAAATGTAGGGAAGGCGCCGGTAATAAAACTGGCTGTAGCAGGGGGTAGTGATACGTCAAATATTGTATTCAAGGCTATCAGGGAGATATCCACAATAAGCCTGAAAACAGGCATGAGTGCGGCAGAACAGGTGGAGGACATGAGGAAGGGGCGCATAGCAGGTGTTATCAGTATTGTGCCGGATAGCAGTTCATCTAAAGCGCCGCATTACAGCATTCATTTACAGACGAGCCCCTCGGCAGGAAATATGGGGCTAACTGAAACTATGATCGATGAAGCTATCAGTAAGATCGACCAGAAATTTTTCCCCGGTAATGCTTCTATAGCGGCTCTAACGGTGACACAATTACCGGGGCGTGTGTACCGCTCTATAGATTTTATCCTGCCCGGGCAATTGGGTTTTTCCCTGTTGATGGCCGGGGTATACGGATCTTCGTTCCTGTTGTTCAGCCTGCGTCAAAACCTGGTGCTGAAGCGGCTGAGGGCAACACCTGTGAAGCGCCGGTCTATAATAGCAGGGGAAATGCTGAGCAGGTTGTTTTTTCATATCCTCAGCTTCATCATAATGGTGGGAATAGGGTATTATGTGTTTGAATTCACCTTGGTGAATGGTATAACTACATTCATGGAAATGCTGGTATTCTCCCTGTTCGGGTTAGGTATTTTTATGGGGATAGGATTTATTATCAGTGGGGTGGTGCAGAGTGAAAATGCGATCTCGCCTATAGCCAATACGGTAGTGCTGCCACAACTGCTGCTCTGCGGCCTGTTTTTTCCGATAGAGAACTACCCGTTCTGGATGCAGCATTTCATCAACGCACTGCCGCTGACCATGTTTGTGGATGGACTGCGTAAAATAGCTTTTGAAGGCGCTCATATTTGGCAAATGCCTTTTAACGTTTGCGGGCTTGTGGTATGGACGTTTATAATAGTGCCAATGGCAGGGAAAGCATTCAGGTGGGAGTGAGCTAAACCATAAAAAAGACTTTCTCCGGTGGAGCAGAAAAGGCAGCCGTAATAGCTGAGAAAACAATAACAGAAGTCGACTGAGACTGGGACGTTAAAAATAACATGCAAAAACACCGTGGTATTTTTGCATGTTATTTTTAATCAATTTTTTGAAACAGGTTATCCTGAACCTCGTTACGCTGCCTTGGCAGTACTAACATCTACAGGTACATGTGTTTTACGGGCTATTTTATCTTCCTTACGATGTATTCTGCGCATGCTCCTTGCTACCATTTTATAAGTCCTCTTAGATACTTTCTTATATTTCTTATTGTTGTGGTCAGGATAATAACCGGTATAGGATGATACCTTTTCTACATTAATGCCGGCTATGAGGTTCAATGTTGAATCCGGACAAGCGGTCACTGTATTGTCCTGTGGGCTGTTCAGAGACACACTATAGTTTTGCGGCAGTACGCTCATATCCTTTTCGGCATCTATTTTTATAAGACGTGATGGGTATTTATCACTGATACCGGATATGGGGTAAGCGGCTTCGTGCCTCCTGTGATGCTTGCGGCTATAGTAGACGAAAGTTTCGGTCTTATTGGTCACTATAGTACCGCTGTTAGGCAAGTTTATCTGGCTTACATCTGGTGTTACATTTACGGGAACATTTACACAGGCAGTACTTTTTACAGCATTTTTCGGATAAAAAGCGTTGCCACATTTAGCCATGAGGTATAGTGGGGCATTACCGTTGGATGAGGCAATTTTCCAGGCGCTCAATTCTGAAGAACTGCCATCCAGCCGGTAATAGCCATAAGTATAGCCCCTGCTGCCCATATTACCTTCAGTGCCTGACTGTATATACGCCTCACTTATGTCTGATTGTTGCAGGTCTGCTGCGCCATTGGCATAGCCTATTTGCATGAGCAGGCCATTTAGCTTGTTGATTGCGGCAGTGTTCTCACGTTCCTGTTTCTTTATTGCTGCATATACCTGGTGTGGTGTAGACAGGTTTCTGAGGAACGGGAACTCAGGTGCAGTACCCAGTTTGGTAACCACTTTGGCCGATCCTGTATTATCAAATGTATACAGGGAGTTGTCCGAGTTAGCATCTGACTGTGCGAACGCTGTTGCCGCCATGATCAAAGATGCTGATATTAACAATAGTCGTTTCATAACCTTATGTTTTAATGGTTTTAGATGCTTTTTAGTTAACTGTTTGAGTGGGCTTCTACCGTATTACCGGTCCTTTTGGCCACTTTCTCTTCGTTGCGTTCTATCTTGCGCATTTTCCTGGCTGCCACCTTGTAATGGTGTTTTGACACCTTCTTATAGCTGGCATCATCGGCTGTAGTGCCGGGATAGTTACCGGTATAGGACGATACCTTTTCTACATTGACGGTGACAGCTACATTTGCTGCAGAATCCGGGCATACAGATACATTACCCGGAGTACTCAGCGTTACGTTGTAGGACTCAGGCACTGCGCTCACCTTTTTATTTGCATTCAGCAGTAAGGGATGAGAAGGCCACTTGTCTTTTATACCAGCTACAGCGTATTCCTGGTCATGTTTTTTGTGATGCCTGCGGCAGTAGTAGATATATTGCGTTTCATTTGTAACACTTTTATCGCCGCTGCTGGTAATAGTTACCTGGTTGGCTGTTACATTCACCTGGCCGGATACGCATTGTGTCTGTGCAAAAGTAGTGGACACGAGCAGTATGGAGGCTGATATCAAAAATAGTCGTTTCATAGCTTTAAGTTTTATTTCATTTTTATGTTTTAGTTCCACACCTTAACCTGCTAAAAGGTTTGTGCCACGCCACACAAATGGGCAGAGATCAAGCCGTGAACACAGGAATTTTAAATGGATGATACTTATTTTTTCTGATCTGTTTTTATTAATATTTCAATGATTTATGGCCGGTACAGGGAGGTGCAGCTTGTTATTTTTTTCGCTTTTAAAAAAATGTTAAAGCTTTTTTTCTTAACTTTTAGAAAGTATATCTTGTTCCTCTTTTTCGTATTTTTAATTATTCTTTCTGTTTAATCTAAAAAGAGCATAATGAATTGTGTGAGTAAAGGTTGTGCGTATACGCTCATGGGGATATTTGTATGTTTTTGCGGCTTTAGGGCTATAGGCAGGGGCAATACTTCCTCAGTAAATAATGATAACACTAAAGACAGGTTTCAGTGGATGGAGCATGCAAAGCTCTCCTGGGATGACTTTAAGGGCGAGGTAAATGCCACGCAAGATGAGTCAGCTGCGGCCACATGCTGCAGCATAGGCTTTAAAACAAATGCACCCACACCCGGTGGTAAACAGGAAATTATAGTATATAATACATTTTATGTAAACAGGTCATGGGTGCGAACCGATGCCCGGATCACATCTATACTGGATCATGAGCAGGGGCATTTTGACCTGTGCGAAATTTATACCCGCAAACTCCGCGACCGGATGCAGGACATTGATCTCAGCACACCCGGCATTAAGCAGACGCTTATGCAGATATATACAGATCTGAGTAGGGAATATGAGGCCCGCCAGCAGGCATATGAGCAGGAAACCATCCATGGCACAGACATTGCAACACAAAAAAGGTGGCAGCAAATGATAGCCGAGGAGCTTGGCGGGCAGGGTATTGCCCAGTCATGATCATACCATTTCAAGCACTAAATGGTTTTATCCGCAAAAAAATAGCGGATAAAACCGAATAACTACAACAATTTAATTTACCTAACCAAACTGCCCCACCTGGTAAGTACCAACAGCAGCCCCAAAAGCTATATTAATACGATTATAACTGTTTATCGTTATGACAGCTAAGGTCAGGTCAATCAGCTCGGCTTCGGAAAAATGTTTGCTTGCAGTGGTATAGATATCATCGGGTACAATACCACTGGTTATTTTTGTAAGCGCTTCCGCCCATGCCAGCGCAGACCTTTCTTTTTCAGTATAAAAGGGTGCTTCCCGCCATGCATTCAGAAGATATAGGCGTTGTTCGGTCTCGCCTTGTGCACGTAGGTCTTTTGAGTGCATATCCAGGCAAAAAGCGCAGCCATTGATCTGTGAAACCCTGAAATAGACCAGGTTTAATAATGATTGTTCGACAGGTGACTTTGCCAAATACTGTCCCAAACCATACAATGCCTGCATGGCGCCGCTGCCTTTCTCAAAAATATTGATCCGCTGTTCCATTTTTAAATTTTATTGGTTGATGAATGTTTTAACTACATGAATAACAAATAAGATATTGGAAATAGGACAGGATTAGACCTATAGTATTTTTTTATTTTACAAAAAATATGGTATGCCTCTTTTGGAGGCTATCTGTTTGTAGTATATACATCAAAAGTTAACATTTTGCCCCTAGGCGGCTATCCTGCAATATCAGGAATGCTTTTTTGCTCCCGATAGCTCCTATCTGGATACTTTTTAATTATACAAGAGATCGATTGATGATTTTTATTTTGCAGCACACATTTTGCCATTTAGGAAACTATGCAACTGTTGCATACGCTATGCAGCTACATTCGTGAAGAATTTGCTGCCGGATAGGGAGATTTGGAAGGATCTTTTTTAAATGCCAGTTACTTCTTATAAACGTGAACCGCTATCCACATGGCAAGCATTCCTATCAAAAAACCAGCGCAAAATATACACATGGTCTTAAAACGCTCACTGCTGCCAAAAAACTTAACAACAGTAAGAATGATCGCCCACACGATGATGACACTAATGATATATCTACTGAGCATAAAGTGATGTTGTCTTTATTCTATGAATGTAGGTCTTTTTCAGGTATAGCTATATTTAACTCTTAACTGGAAGAACGGGGAGGATGTAATTATCGTTCCTGTGGTATCTGATGCAGAGGCTAAGGAAAGGTTCCCCCGGGGCTGGAAGACTATTAAGCCATATCTGCGTGTGGTGCCGCAACAGGGTAAGTAAGCTTGGCCATAAAGTAAGGAGAGATTGTAGGGGTTCTAGATGGTATAGCTATAGTTTTCATTTGAGCTTATAAAGCGTATATTTATGATTGATCTTTATCGTATCAGACTGCTGATGTACGGCCGTCATATAGTTCAGAAAAAGACCTTCATCTACGTCAGGGTCGGTGAGTATATAAGTTACACCCATACTGTCAAACCATTTTTTATTTGAGTCAAAAGGCATGAGTGGTGCTATATTCACCGCTTTTTTGTCGGTATATAGTGTTAACGCCCGTGCCTTGCTGAAAGCTATAATATCGCTATCGCTGACATGCTGAATGACGTAGTTAAAAGCTCCGGTATCATCGGGTTTATAAGGACTCCAAAAAAGATCGTCTTTATGTGTGGCATATTTCAAATCATGGTAACCTAAGAAAAGATAGGTTATGGTGAAAGTTATTGCCAGTGACCGCCCGCTGACTTTAAAAAGAACAGGCAGCGCTACCCGCGTGGACTGATAGCAATAAAGCAGGTAAACAGGAAGCAATGGGAGGATATAGCGCAGCCCCTGATTTACTGATACCCCAAGTATCATTACACACGTCAGGATATAAAACAGGTCATCAACCTTCACTTTTCTTATCGAAATGACCAAACCTAAAATTGAAAATACCAGGCAGGCAAAGCACATGACTGCTATCGGTGCCTGCCAAATATTGTCATATGTATTGTGGCTCAGAAGATCTTTTAAAAGTTCCACCAGGATATTACTGTTATCCCCTATTGCATGCCACCATCTGCCATTGTTGCGAAGAAAAAGATGAGCGTAAAAAGAATAGCCGGTTTTCGGTATATGAAAAATTATTTTGTCCGCTATGCTATATAAAAATACACTTCCGGCAATAACTTTAAGGGATGTCGAAGTTAAGAATGCCTTAATAGTGAAACTTTTGTCACATACACTTTTAATGGTTTTTATAGCGAGCAAAAGCCCTTCAGCTATAATAAGCAAAACAGCCTGTGACCTTATGAGCACAGCCATTGTTCCGCATATAATGATGAGCAGAATGCGCAGGGGCTTATATCTATGAGCTTGCCTTAAATAAAGATAGAGTGTGGAGAATAGCAATAGTGGAATATCTGAAAGCACGTGTTGTTTTAGTTCAATAATGACACTGCTGTAAGCGCCGATGACGGCCAGGCAAAAGGAGGCGATATTGCTCGCATATTTCCTGAAATATGCATAGAACAAGATAAAGGTGCACGATAAAATGAACGAAATAAAATACAGCATAGGCCGGATGGCTATTCCGTATATTTTGATGACAGGAGCCAGAAGGAGAGGAAACCCGGGTGGATAGAACGGCGGGGCATATTCCTCATTGTGGCTATTGAAAATATATCCTGATCTGTAAAAAGGTTTGCCATTTGCAATGTTCTGCCCTTCTTTTATGTATTGCGAATAATCATCTCCCCAGGCGTGGCTATCATGTACGTTAAGGAAGAAAAACGGGATACAAAATAGGGCAAGAAGGATGTAAACAAGATTTTTTCTTAAATGATCAGCCATAATAGAGGACACCAAAAATAGGATGAGTACAAAATACGGAAATTAAAACAAAAGCATTCCTCCCGTTTGGCGTCTTTTCTACCTGGTGTCGCGTTTCCGACAAGTGTTTTTCACTTGCGAATTCCCCTCGCATTAAATATTTTTTCTACAATTATTTGATCTTAAAACCCGCCATGGTAGCGGATAAAAAATATTGTTGGGCCCAACTCCCGGTAACAGAAAACACCACCGACTACATTTGTAAAAGCAATAGGGTGTCATTAACTCGCTTACACTAAGCGTGCTACTGGCCCTCTTGCCCAAAGCCTGCCAGCAGGCAAATAACGTTCTTTGAAATATTGTAAAGACTTCAAACAATCCACCAGATATACTCGCGCAGGAATATTTCCAAATTGTCGAATTATAACTCACTTATATATTTTAAATAATAAGCATATAAAAAATGTTACCCCATTTCATAGGACATTACGCGGCATTATTTGATGAAAATTAAAACAACACAAAAACAGTAATGTATAACTGTTGCAAGTAAGATACACTTTTCTGCCCGGCAACATCACATTCGAAAGACAATGTCATTTATTTTAAAGATCGGCTTGTTTTTTCTCTGCGCGATTTGCGTTTAGTATATAACAATAAAGGCCTTTGCTCCTGATAACTCTATCGGTCTCTGAGTGAAACGTATTGTTCCCGAATTTGATGCCTAATTGTTATAAAACTCCCAGGCCGGGATTTCAATTCCTACTTTACTCACTCTTTCACATAATGAAGCGCCACACATCCCGATTTAAAGATCTTTGACGAAACAAGTTTTAATTGTAGCCGCTCATGCAGGTTAATATCATCAAACAGCCTTCTGCCTGCTCCTGCTACCACTGGGTGAATTACGAAAAGATATTCATCAACAAGGTCAAGCGCTATAAGTTGTGAAGGAATATTTACACCACCGGTCAAAATATTTTTGCCGTCTTCCTGTTTCAGTTTAAGTATTTCATCCCGGAGGTTGGTACGGACAATGCTTGTATTTTTTCCTTCAGCTTTATCTAATGTCTGTGAGCATACGATGATCTTACTGATGGCCTCAAATGCCTGTGCATATTCGATGTCTGCTTTTGTATGACCGGAAGGATTTCTTGCAATGTCAGGCCAATAGGGCACCATCAATTGATAAGTTGTACGCCCGTATACGAATGTGTCTGCATCCCGTATGAGGTGTGTAAAATAATCAAGCGTCTCATCATCGGGATTAAATTTGGTATGGTCGCAGCAGCCATCCAGGCTCAAGTTGATCGCGAAGATTAGTTTTCTCATATTGCTTTCCTTGTTTCGCTACATCATCTAAGCATTATATTGCCGCAGGTGGTGGTCGGCATGTTTATAGGCCATTTGCCCTACCTGTTCTTTTGTCATTTTTCCGAAGAAAGTATGTACGAAACCGGGGTTTGAGAAATGAGCATATGCATTGATCAGGGCGATCCACTTCTTTTTTTCTGATGCAATATCTCCGGTGGTTTCTTTTATTCTAAGTTCCGGGAGCGTGGGCGTATTTCGTGCCAACGGCCCCTCATCCTTCAATACTTTTTTCAAAGCCATGCTCCCAAACAAACGGCCAATGAATGCCTGCCGGTTGGTCTTATCGCTTTGTATCCATTCATCCCACAGTGTGCAGTGCTTCAGTGCCTGGTATACATTCATCTTGCCCCACACGGCCTTGTTGTTTTCGCTAAGCGTACCGATCCTGCAGATCAATTCATCCCTGGTCGTTTTATCAAATACTGTTTTCAAGCTTGCCGTACTTGTTTTTTAGTTGTCACCATTTCCGCTTCCCTGGATTTACGACTTTCTACTTATGACTCAAAAAGGCCTGCTTGCATAAGCCACAAACAGTGCCATAAGCAGGAACACCACATTTATCATTGCATGCTTGAATTCCTTACGCCTGATGTGCGTGAATATGGCACCGGCCATTATCAGGGCTATGACGGCTGCAGCTATAAAAGTAGTATGGTGCCCATGCCCCAGCAGTCTGGGCACTATCACCAAAAGCCCGCTGAGAAGTTCTGCACCGGCTATTGTTTTAATTATGCCCGGCGAAAAATCCTCCGCCCAGGTGCCGCCGCTGGCAATGACCTTCTCCCTGGTCTGGAAAAATTTAAAGCTGCCCGTAATTACAAAGATCAGCCCCAGTAAACCCTGTACTATCCAAAGCGCTATTACCATAGTGTTTTAATTTATTTATTAAATGTATGAAATATGTTTTGAAAAATAATAGCTAATGCCGGTTGGCCTGTATAGGCGCACCGGCATCAGCTGCTTTATTATCTTCATTACATACCCTTTTCATCTGCACTGGGGCCATATGGGCCGGGTATGCGCACATCAAGCAGGCGGAGGAAAACACCGAGTTGTGCCCTGTGATGGATGATCTGGCTGATGCACATACGGATCACATCTTCCTTGGCGCGAACGCTTATTACTTTATCACCATAACGCATAGTCCAGGTGGGCACAAGGTCCTGGTCTGTCGCATGCTGCAGAGAGGTGCGGCCTTTGACAAGTGATCGTTCAAAAAAGTCAAGCAGTTCTGCCCGGGTATTTATCACAGGTGGGTCCAGCTGTTTTTGGGTAACGTCGAGCCCGTCTGTAGTTAGGGCGGTGGTAATCCAGCCGGGTATTTCGGCTACATGGCTGGACAGCTCACGTATTGTCATGCTTTTTGGGTGTGGCTTCCAGTCAAATTTGCCATCGGGCACTACAGAGAGCATTTTGCGTGTAGCGGTTGATTCTTCTTCCAGTTGTTCGAGGAATTTTTGTGTCATTGTCATAGTCTGTTTGTTTTTGATAACACAAAGGAAGACATGGTCACTGACAGCCCTATGGCAGTCTGAATTTCGATCCAAAAAATATTTTTTAAACCTGGTTGGGTTTGTTCATGTGCCGGTCGGCGATATAATCATTGAGTGAGAGGTGCTGTTCCTTCTTAAATGGTATGCCGGTATCAGTGAGACGCCCTATGCGCACCACCTTGAAGTCGCGATATTCGTTCCGGAGGTGGCACCACGCTATGATGTGCCAGGCGGCACCATAGAATATCAGGCCGATTGCCTCTAAACGGCGCAGGCTGGCAATGCCATTGTTGTTGCGGTATTCGACCTCAATGATATGCCGTTCTGATATGGCAGACTGTAAGGTGGCGAGGTATTCAAAATTGCCGGAAAATTGTTCGGGCACATGCGTCCGGATGCGATTGTTTAGCTGTTCGAACCGGTCTTTTTCCTTGCTGCGCAGTACGGCCTTTACTTTATGGAGTGCAGTGGTGTAATGGGCATGTATCGATCTGTCGCCAAAGCTGAGGGCCATTTTCTCCATGAGCAGCAAGGCATTAGCTTCCTCGGGGGTAAAGGAAACAGGTGGCAGGAAATAACCCTGCACAAGAAAGTAGCCCCTGTGTTGCTCAAAACTGACCGGTATGCCCTGCTCTGTCAATGCCTTCACATCGCGGTATACCGTGCGAACGCTGATCCCGAACTGCTCTGCTATCTGTTCCGCAGAGACATGCTTTTTAGATTGCAGCATGGTGGTGATACCAAAAAGGCGGTCAATGCGGTTCATGAATTATTTGGTTTTGTTTTTAATGAGATAATAAGAGCAAATACATTCAATAAAGGATCTGCAATAAAATTGGGTATGATACCCGGAACTTATCGCTAAGTTTTAAACTTTCATAGCTAAAGAAATTCTTGAAAAATACGACCTATAAAATAAATGTGACCGCGATGATCAGGAAATTAATGATCCTATCTGTTTTAAACTTATTGTCATTTAAGGTCAATATGATGCGATTAACTTGGTGAAAGTGTTTCCCACCTGGCGATCCCCTCTTACATGTTTTATTTTGCCGCATCAGTATTATTAGGGAAGCTTATGCCCGGGCCAAAGAAACAGGAATTGGCAAGGATCTTACCATCCTTAAATTTGAATACCTCTGTGTTGCGGAATGATTTGCCTTCGTTATTCCAGCCGGTATAGGTTACAAACGCATCATCTCCATCAACGACCATTTTTTCAATATCAAATTTTTTGGTGTTCGCAGAATTTGGCCAGCACCTTTCCTTATAGCTCTTCATATCTATATGGTCATCCATTGGGCTGGTGAAAGTAAAGCCATCGGCCAGGATAGATGCAAGCATGTTCCAGTCTTTTTTCTCGTAAGATGCATAATAATCTTTAATAAGCTTCTGGTTAGCCAGCTTGTTACCGTTGTTTGAGCAGCAGCTACCAAGTAAAAGCAGTATGATAGCCAATAAGCATCCGATCCCATTTTTTTTAATTTTATCTATCATAAATGCAGTTTTTAAAATTCGTTATTGATAAACCTGTTTTTTTATTATACAATAATAATTAAAAAGCCCTGCAAAAGAAAATTTATCATGTATTTTCACTGCTATCATTATTCAGAGAAGTCTTTCCGCTTATTATGTATTATTTCCCGATTCGAAACTGGTAAGTAAGGGCTAAAAAACACAATTAATTTGTCATTATAATATAGCTAAAACCCTTACCCACACTACATCTAAAATATTGTTGGGCCCAACAATCCGTATATGATATAGGCCGTACGTAACTTTATGACCTGAGAAAAAATGTAGATTGTAAAACACCAGGGAATTACCCCCTTTTCATCTGTAAAAGATCAGTATTCCAGTCATGAGAACAAAAACAAGAAATAACATGAGTTTTTTGAATTTTGAATTTTTATTCTTGAATTTTCATTACGAATAACGAAATTTCAAATGAATAAGAAAACCCTCGTGAAACTCGACCGTCAGCCCGGAAAACTCCGCATTATTGACCCTAAAAACAGGCAGTAAAAATAGCGGTAATATATAACTGAAGTTCTTTGATTTATTGGAAATGTATAAAAACGAGAGCAGGGAGGGCATCTCTCTTTGCTCTACCGCTCCCCGCTCTCATTTAGTGGTCCCGCCGGGAATCGAACCTGGATCTAAAGTTTAGGAAACTTCTATTCTATCCGTTGAACTACGGGACCGGTACTGTTTTAAAAAAACAGAGTTGCAAAAGTAGGGTTATTCATACAGCTTTACAACAGTTTTTCGTATTGAAAATATGTGTAGTTATTTCCATTTAAGGGTCATGAGCAAGTGCTCAATATCTTTTTGCAGGAATACACTTGCAGGCATCAGTGAGTCAGCGTTGGGGGTAACATCAAAGTACAGTGCGCCCCGCAGGAAATGTCTGGAAGAATCGGTGGCGGTAAACTGGTAGCGCGATGCGGTATTGCCATCAACTATGTATAATGCACCTGATACACCCATACCATTAGAGAATTCCCGGGTAACAATACCGGATGCTTTTTCATGGTGGAAGAAGGACAATCCCCATGCGTCCTCATTGAGTTTATCCAGTGTTTGCTGGGGGGTGATGTCCTTATAAGTGATGTTGATAACCCCATTGAACGTAGGAAAGAACATGTTTATCCAAAACGGGTTTTCAGTCTTCTTGCCCATAAAAACGGTGTCCCGCTCAATATTTGCATATATGGGGTATTCAAAAGTGTATGGGAAGCCGGGCTGGTCAAACACACGGTATTGGTGCAGGGCAGGGGTGTCTATCCGGAAATAGCCGGGCGGTTTAGGTGGAAATACCGGCGGCCTGCATGATGCAACAAACAAAAGCAACCCTATAATGGCGCAATACTTAGACATAAGCCGCCAAAAATAGGATAAATGAATGATAGTTGATAAAGTGCTTTGTACCAGCGTGAGCTGCCAGCTATATGTGCTTTTATACGCATTGCGCAATAGCAGACGAGTCGTTTTGGTTTTAAAGTGGTTCATTTTCAGTAACAACCATCTTTTTTTCCTAAATTCGCAACCTGATAAAAATTATATTTATGGCAGATCAATTGACTCCTGAACAACAACTTAATATAGAACTTTCTGAAGAAATGGCGGACGGATCGTATGCGAACCTGGCTATTATCACACACTCATTCGCGGAATTTGTAATAGATTTTGTAAATGTAATGCCCAATGTGCCTAAGGCAAAAGTAAAATCTCGTATAGTAATGACTCCGCAACATGCCAAAAGGCTGATGAAGGCACTGATAGATAATGTGAAAAGGTTTGAAGCGCAGCATGGCAACATTAAAGACCAGGAGGCAGCTACGACAATGCCATTTAATTTTGGCACACCTACTGCACAAGCCTGATATTACCGGTAAAAAAATTGCATGAACGATAAAATACTGATACTCGATTTCGGATCACAGTACACCCAATTAATAGCACGCAGCATACGCGAACTGAATGTATACTGTGAGATCCAGCCATGTACAAAGCCGGTAGCCTACGATAAGGAACTAAAAGGCATCATACTCTCCGGCAGCCCATTTTCAGTCAATGACCCCATTGCCCCGATGCCTGATATAGCAGCCATGGCAGCACATCTGCCGGTACTGGCAGTATGTTATGGTGCCCAGTTACTGGCAAAGCAGGCGGGTGGGGAAGTAGGCAAGTCCACACACAGGGAGTATGGCCGTGCCCATCTGCAGGATATTTCTGACGACCCATTTTTCTCTACCGTTCCGCAGGGGTCGCAGGTATGGATGAGCCACAGCGATACGATTAAAAAACTACCGGCAGGCTTCCAGCTTATAGCACGTACAGAGAGTATACCCGTAGCGGCTTTCAAGTCAAGTCCAGAGTATGCAAAGCACCCTGTTTATGCAATACAGTTTCACCCGGAGGTGACGCATAGCACAGATGGCAGGCAGCTATTGAAAAATTTTATTACAGATGTATGTGGTTGCAGGCAGGACTGGACACCGGCTGCATTTATACAGGAAACAGTAGCCAACATAAAAGCACAGGCAGCCGGCAAGAAAGTAGTTATGGCACTGAGCGGCGGGGTAGATTCCACTGTGGCAGCTACGCTGATACACAGGGCCATAGGCACTAACCTCTATTGCATATTTGTAGACAATGGGTTGTTAAGGAAGGGGGAGTTTGAGCAAGTGCTGGAGGGGTACAAGCACCTTGGGCTTAATACCAAGGGTGTGGATGCCAGCAGCCGCTTTTATAAAGAGCTGGATGGCGTCACTGACCCGGAAACAAAAAGAAAGATAATAGGCCGCCTGTTCATAGAAGTTTTCCATGACGAGGCCGTGCAGCTAAAAGATGTAAGTTTCTTAGGGCAAGGTACCATTTATCCGGATGTTATAGAATCATTATCTGTACATGGACCATCACAAACCATTAAGTCGCACCACAATGTGGGCGGGTTGCCGGAGATAATGCATCTATCGCTGATAGAGCCGCTGCGGGCATTGTTTAAGGATGAGGTACGCAGGGTAGGGCGTGAGCTGGGTATTGATGAGATATTCATAGGCAGGCATCCATTCCCGGGCCCCGGCCTGGGTATACGTATACTGGGTGCTGTCTCTGAGGAGAAAGTAAAGATGCTGCAGGAAGCAGACGCGATATATATACAGCACCTGCGCGACAGTGGCACGTATCACCAGGTATGGCAGGCGGGCGCTATACTGCTGCCGGTGCAAAGTGTAGGTGTTATGGGCGATGAGCGTACATATGAATATACCTGTGCACTACGAGCCGTGACCTCGGTAGACGGGATGACCGCAGACTGGGCACACCTGCCATATGAGCTGCTGGCCAAAATATCAAATGACATCATTAACCGGGTGCGTGGTATTAACCGGGTGGTCTATGATATAAGCTCCAAGCCGCCCGCAACTATAGAATGGGAATAGCATAACCGAAATGAGAAAACGCAATACGGTAATTATTGTATTACTAACAATACTGGCAGCAAGCTATGCCGGGAATACCGATGCGCAATTCTGGAAGAAAAAGAGCAAGCGGAAACATAAGCATGAGCAGACCTCTGATGCAAAAAGCGATAGTACGGCTGCGACCACTGCGCTGACAAAGGAGCAAAAAAAAGAGAAAAAGAAAAAGGAAAAAGAAGAACGCAAAAGGCAAAAACTGGCGCTGAAGCATAAAGGAAAACAAGACAGCAAAAATGCCACCGCTAAAAAAACGTTACCGAAAACCACAGCACCCGTTCTAAAGAAAAGAGCCGAAATCGTTTACGCTCCCACACAAATAAAGCCACGCTACCGGATAGATGTAATTGCTCCGCTGTATCTTGATGACCTTGTTAAAGGCCAATACGTGACCTACAATGACAAAATACCAGAAAAGGCGGTACCCGGGGTATCTTTTATAGAAGGGGTGAACATAGCCGCAGACAGCTTAAAGAAGGCTGGTTTTAATGTAGACATATACCTGCATGACGCTTCTTCGTTCCAGGAGTCTGCGGAAATACTTACCACCAAAAACAAACTTGATTCTACCGACCTTATTATAGGCGCTGTGCAGTCGCACGATGTGCCTATACTTGCAGCATACGCTAAGAAGAAGCATGTATACTTCATCTCTGCGCTTTCTGCCTCAGATGGTGGGGTGAAGGAGAACCAGTATTTTACGCTGATACAACCCTCCTTAAAAAGCCACTGCGAATGGATGGTAAAAGATATTGCAAAAACCTTCCCCGGCCAAAAAGTAGCATTGCTGTACCGCACATCGCCTGCCCTTGAAGAGAGCGCCTATAGCTATATAACAGGGGATACGGCTGATAAAGTATCTTTCAAAGCACTGTTGTGCAATTCTCTGCCCACACGGGAAAAACTACTTTATGTATTTGACACTACCAGGCCTAATGTGGTACTGGTACCGATACTGGATGTTAACTACGCAGACAGTATACTGAAGGTGCTGGTACGCGATTTCCCGGAAGCCCATTTCGAGGTATATGGCTTGCCATCATGGAATGGGTTGACTGACCTGCATAAAGCAAAAGCATTCCCAAACCTCAGCATCAATATCACCGACCCTTTTTACTTTAACCCGGCATCACCTTCCGGTATTTATATAGAGCGCAGTTTTAAGAAAGACTATAGTGGCAAACCCTCTGAGCTTGTTTACCGGGGATACGAAACACTGTTCTGGTACGCAAACCTTTTAAAACAATACGGCACCATTTTTAAATATACGGACAATGCACCTGCACCATTCACCCCGTTTGAGATAAGCCCACAATGGGATAAGAACAATGGCTTGCTGTACAATGAGAACAGGCACATTTTCCTCACCCGCTACGAGGGTGGAGCTTCTAAAACAGAATAAAACATTAGTTTCCCCCTGCCCGAACTTTTTAGGGGAAACATCTTTCTCTGCTATCCAAGGTTAAATTAATATTAAAAATGAGTAAATGAGCTATATATTACTGGTGTTATATATGCAATCTCAATAATCAATTTTATATTTACACATGCCATCTGCAATAAAGAGAATAAATGAATATAATGCCGGTATATCCGCGCCACTGCATGAACTTAAGTGGAATGCTCTTGCAGAGAGCCCATTCAGGTTTTACAGGGGTACTGCTAATTTGTTTGCCGAGGACTTTGTGAAACTATATAAGTACAAACCAAAAGTAAAAAGCTGGATATGTGGTGACCTTCACTTTGAAAACTTCGGGTCGTACAAAGGGGAGAACCGGCTGGTATATTTTGACCTGAATGATTTTGATGAAGCAATTCTCGGCGGCCCGGAGCCTGAAGTGGCTCGCTTTCTTACCAGTATAGTCATTGCTGCCGGGCAGATGAAAGTAGCGGCAATAGGGCTTCATAAAACGCTGCATGATGTAATGGAAGCCTATTCCAGTACCCTGAGCAAGGGTAAAGCACTGATGCTGGAGGCGGAAGTGGCCCATGGTGCCTTTAAAAAATATTTTGAACATGTGGCTACGCTAGACCGCCAGTCATTCATTGCCAAGCGTACCGTTAAGGTTAAAGGCACATTGCGCCTAAGGCCGGATGATATACACTTCATGCAGCTTGATGATGAGCGTAAGGCCAAAATATATGAAAGTGTAAGCGGCCTCTTTGAAAATAATGAGTTGTTTGGACATCTTGTGTTTGAAGATGTTGCATTTCGCATAGCCGGAACAGGCAGTCTGGGGCTCGAGCGGTATTGTGTGCTCTGCTTTAGTAAGAAAAAAGGGAAACGTTATCTTATCGATATCAAAGAAGCCCGTAAGTCGTGTTTTAGCAATCTTCTGAAAATAAAACAGCCGCGGTTTAAGAACGAGGCGGAGCGTGTAAATATGGCGGGCTACCTCATGCAGTTCAATTCACCAGCCTTTGTTTCCACGGTGAATATCGATAATAAGTGGTTCATGGTAAAGGAGTTGCAACTTGTGTCGGATAAGATGGCCCTTGCTGATTTCGGCAATGATTTTGTGGCATTGAGCCATGTAGCCAGGGAAATGGCGGTACTTATGGCATATGCACACCTGCGCAGCAGCGGGCATATGGGCGCATCCAGCGCTGACGACCTGATGAGATTTGGAGAGAAAAACCAATGGCAGAAGGATATTATAGAGCTTAGCGGCGACCTGGCCAAGAAAAACAATAAGTATTACCGGGAATTCACCAAGGTAGAGTAGCACGTATCAATACTTTACACCCGTTTTTGCAGGGTGGGCGCGTATAATATAAACGAAGGCAACCTGCATAGCCTTGATTCTGAATTTTTTAGGGGCAAAATCCGTCTATACCCCGGTAATTAAGAAACTATTATAGGGTTTTGCTATAAAAACTAACTGTTTCTCACGGATTATACTATCTTTGCACTCCCCAAAAAGAAAGCAATAAACGAGCTGTGGCAAGAGTTTGAGGGTTATGGGGAAAAGAATTAAAAATTTATTAAAAAATATTTTGTTGAATTAAAACATCTCATTACCTTTGCAGTCCCAAATTTTTCGGGGTTTAGAAGATATTTTTCAAGTATGTCACAGCGTATCAGAATAAAGCTAAAATCTTACGACCACAACCTGGTTGATAAATCAGCGGATAAAATCGTTAAGACTGTGCGCAATACAGGAGCAGTGGTTACAGGCCCTATTCCGTTGCCAACAGAGAAGAAGATATTTACAGTATTACGTTCACCGCACGTTAATAAGAAGTCGCGTGAACAGTTCCAGCTTTGCACGCATAAGCGCCTGCTGGATATCTATACGTCTTCTTCACGCACAGTTGACGCGCTTTCAAAGCTCGATCTGCCAAGCGGTGTAGAAGTAGAAATAAAAGCATGATGATGTGTCCCTGCTTCTGAATAAAGCAAGGACGTATCAGGTAAGTAGTGCTAGTTCTTTAAAAAAATGAAAAACAGCTAATCCCGGCCCACACAATACAAGGACCCGGGCGCTTGGCTCAAATATAATAATAATGAAAGGTATTATTGGTAAAAAAATCGGTATGACC
>Ga0206806_1056_pt2 | contig 24145 bp, 21 predicted proteins | sample Alteio_BWOrgCont_60_FD_152911 | JGI IMG/M metagenome (GOLD analysis project Ga0206806, IMG submission 152911) | Enriched cells from forest soil in Barre Woods Harvard Forest LTER site, Petersham, Massachusetts, United States -... | ecosystem: Environmental > Terrestrial > Soil > Temperate forest >... | reverse complement strand
ATATATGGTCTTTTCTTTCTGGGCAGAGAAAATAAAAAAGGAGGCAAAGCCTCCTTTTTCTTCATTACCAATTACTATCTAATTATTCAGCCAACACAGTCACTTTATCATTGCGAACTTCCACAATACCGCCTTTAATAGTGTAGAGGTGTTCTTTTTTTGCCATGTCTCTTACTTTAACTTCTCCGGGTTTTAACGAACTGATCAAAGGAGCGTGATTCTTCAATATTCCCAATCCGCCTGAACGTCCGGGAACATTTACATATTCAGCTTCTCCGCTAAACAATTTTTTATCCGGTGTTAATATTTCGAGAAACATAGCTTATCGTTTATAGCTTATCGTTATTTCTTTGATTCTGCCAACAATTTCTTACCTTTTTCAATAGCTTCTTCAATGGTACCAACCAGGTTGAACGCTGCTTCCGGATATTCATCCACCGCGCCATCCATGATCATATTGAAGCCTTTGATGGTATCTTCAATGCTTACTATCACACCTTTTAAGCCTGTGAACTGTTCTGCCACGTGGAAAGGCTGTGACAAGAAACGTTGTACACGGCGCGCGCGCGATACCGCAAGTTTATCTTCTTCAGAAAGTTCATCCATGCCCAGGATGGCAATGATATCCTGAAGTTCTTTATAACGTTGTAACAACATCTTCACCCTTTGAGCAGTGTTGTAGTGAGCATCGCCCAATACAGTTGGTGACAATATTCTTGAGGTAGAATCGAGAGGATCTACAGCAGGGTAAATACCCAACTCAGCTATCTTACGACTCAATACGGTTGTTGCATCCAAGTGAGCAAATGTAGTTGCAGGAGCAGGGTCAGTTAAGTCATCCGCAGGTACATATACCGCTTGTACTGATGTGATAGAACCCCTCTTGGTTGAAGTGATTCTTTCCTGCATAAGTCCCATTTCGGTGGCAAGGGTAGGTTGGTATCCCACAGCTGATGGCATACGGCCAAGTAGCGCTGATACTTCAGAACCTGCCTGCGTAAAACGGAAAATGTTATCGATAAAGAAAAGAATATCCCTTCCGCCTGATTTTTCATCTCCGTCACGGAAATATTCTGCTACAGTTAGTCCTGATAGAGCTACACGAGCACGTGCTCCCGGAGGTTCGTTCATCTGTCCGAACACCAGGGTAGCCTGTGATTTTGATAATTCTTCTTTATTAACTTTTGAAAGGTCCCATCCGCCTTTTTCCATGGAGTGCTTAAATTCTTCTCCATAACGGATAACGCCCGATTCTATCATTTCCCTAAGAAGGTCATTTCCTTCACGGGTTCTTTCTCCAACACCTGCAAACACTGAAAGACCAGAGTAACTTTTCGCGATGTTATTGATAAGCTCCATAATAAGTACGGTTTTACCCACACCGGCGCCACCAAACAGACCGATCTTACCGCCTTTTGCGTAAGGCTCGAGCAAGTCAATAACTTTAATACCGGTAAATAAAACTTCGGTAGAAGTAGAAAGGTCAGCAAACTTTGGGGGTTCGCGGTGAATACCGTAACCACCTTTATTATCAACAGTACCTATACCGTCAATAGCTTGTCCTACTACGTTGAACAGTCTTCCTTTTATTTTGTCGCCTACGGGCATGGTAATAGCCGAGCCCAGGGCGGTTACTTCAACACCTCTTCTCAAACCATCGGTTGAGTCCATGGCTATGGCACGTATAGTATCTTCTCCGATATGTTGTTCACATTCAAGCACTACCACCTGTCCGTCAGGTCTTTTCACCTCAAGGGCATCCAATATATTTGGTAACGAACCTTCTGAAAATCTAACGTCGATAACCGGGCCGATGATCTGCACGATCTTGCCTTTATTTGTCGCTGTGCTCATAGTATATTTTTTAAAAGTGGTGCGAAGGTATAATAATTTTCATTTTTATAATAGCAGTGTTCATTTTTTTAATTTTGGGCTTTCCTGTTCAACGATCAGGGTACATTAAAAGCATGCATGAAGACATATAGCTCAATTGATGAATTTGCAAGGGTAGGAGCGAAGAAGACGGTGGTTACCACAGGTACTTTTGACGGGGTTCATTTGGGCCATAAAAAGATATTAACAAAGGTTAACGAACTGGCAAAAAACAACGATGCTGAAAGTGTGTTGCTTACCTTCGATCCACATCCGCGTATTGTGCTTTTTGGAGAGAACAGCGACTTACAACTTTTATCTACACCGGAAGAAAAAAGAGAACTTTTAGAAAAAGCGGGAGTGCAGCATCTCATCACCCATCTCTTCACCAAAGAACTTTCCCGCTTATCTGCGGCCGACTATATAAAGACAGTTTTGGTAGAAAAGTTGCATGTACATTATATGGTAATAGGGCACGACCACAGGTTTGGTAAGAATAGGGAAGGATCGGTAAGAGACCTGAAAGAATGGGCGCCCATATGCGGATATAAGGTAAAACAATTGCTACCACTTAAAGCAGATAAGGTTGCCATTAGCTCCACCAAAATACGGGAGGCAATTGCTAACGGAGATATGGAAACGGCGAATAAGAACCTGGGGTATATTTATTCGATGAAGGCAAAAGTGGTGGAAGGAAAAAAACTTGGCAGAGAACTTGGCTACCCAACGGCCAACCTGGAAGTGGATTATAAGTACAAGCTTATTCCGGCAGATGGAATATATGCTGTATATGCCAATTATGAGGGCAAAATCTATAAAGGAATGATGAGCATAGGCTTAAACCCAACTATTGAAAATAAGGGCAGGAGCATGGAAGTGAACATTTTCGATTTTAATGAGAATATTTATGGTAAAGAACTGCGTATTTCATTCGTAAAAAAAACGCGCAACGAAGAAAAATTTAAGGGGCTTGATGAATTAAAAGCGCAGTTGGACAAAGACAAAGAAATTTGTATGGGATTGCTGAGTTAAGGTTGGTACTATTTTGTCTCCTCCTGCAATACTTTTAAAAGGATAAGCTCAAAAATACAAAAAACATCAGCATATTCTCAATAGATCAATCCCTTTCCCTCAAGGATTTGAGGTATGCACTTCTCAACCCGGGCCTCACGGGTTTTAGATAGTTTGGGTTGAGAAAAATAAACCAGGTATCCTCTTTGCCTGCCTGGTGTTAATTCATTAAAGGCTCTTTTCAAAGAAGGCATTTTATTTAACTTATTTTGAAATTCTTCAGCTACCGGATAATCAGAAGTCTTTTTCTTAACAATTTTCAGCCCTGCCTTTTCTACTTCAATAGCCTCGAAGATGTAAGCTTTTAAAACGGGCTCTATCTTTATTATTTCTCTTACAGAGGTGAACTTGATCCAGCGTGCCGATTGCACTTTTCCTATCTTATTCAAAATACTGTCTTCGTTTTGCAGCAAAGCTCCTTTAAAGAAGGAAAGCGCACAGAATTCCTTAAATCCGTTTATCCCTACTATATTTTTACCTCTATCTGTGTAAATTGGTATAGCCCATTTTATTTCTTCGTTCAGGCCACAATCAATAATTATCCTCCTCAGGGCTTTCAATTCTTCCTGCCACTTTGGGGCCTTAGCTATAAAGTCGTCAACTTGGGGGTTCACAATAATTTTTAAATAAAACAGTTTATTACGATAGAATGCATTTCCAGCCCTAAAATTAAGAATTACTGTTAAAACTTTGTTTTTAGTAAATTCGCAATTCTAAAAAAACTAAGCCTATGAATTTCCTGGATTTTGAGAAACCCGTTGAAGAGCTTATTGACCAGATGGAAAAGCTGAATGAGGTTGGGCAAAAAAGCAAAGTGGATATAAAAGCTTCTATCAAGGAGTTGGAAGATAAGATACAAGCTACCCGCAAAAAGATAGCCGACAACCTTACTCCCTGGCAACGCGTTCAGTTATCCAGGCATCCGGACAGGCCCTATACGCTTGACTATATAGACTTTATGACCGGTGGTAGTTTTATTGAGTTGCACGGAGACCGGAATGTAGGTGACGATAAAGCTATGGTGGGTGGATTAGGAACCGTGGATGGCAAGAGCATAATGTTTGTTGGTCAGCAAAAAGGTAATACTACAAAGCAACGCCAGTATCGCAATTTTGGGATGCCTAATCCGGAAGGATACCGTAAGGCATTACGCCTTATGAAACTGGCAGAAAAATTTAATGTGCCTATTGTATGCCTTATAGATACTCCCGGCGCATACCCTGGCCTTGAAGCGGAAGAAAGAGGACAGGCGGAAGCAATAGCCAGGAACTTATTTGAAATGATGCGATTAAAAGTGCCTGTGGTTTGTATAATCATAGGAGAAGGTGCTTCGGGCGGTGCATTAGGTATTGGTATTGGTGATAAAGTGTTAATGCTTGAAAATACATGGTATTCGGTTATATCTCCTGAATCATGTTCATCTATACTATGGCGCAGCTGGGACTTTAAAGAAAAAGCGGCCGAGGCTCTTAAACTTACCGCGGACGATATGCTTGCCAATAAGCTTATAGATGGTATTATCAAGGAACCACTAGGAGGAGCTCATGTTAATCCTAAGGAAACGTTCCAGAATGTAAAAGAAGAAATATTGAAACAGTTAGAGAAGCTCTCTAAACTGGAAACAGATAAAAGGATAGAAAAGAGGATCGCGAAGTTTTGCGCGATGGGTGTATTTGAAGGTAAAGAGTAATCGATTCCGATGAAGAAGGTCCTGTTTTTATCTCTGCTGCTTGCAGTAAAACTATGCAGCGGGCAACAATTGCTCGATTCTGCTTCATTGGATACCGTTAAGCCGTATGAATCTATTACTGCTGCCGATGCAGACTCGCTTAAAGTAATAAAGCTGGACCTTCATAAACAAAAGCTCACCGCCTTTCCTGAAGATATACGCAAGTATACCAACATACAATACCTTGATCTGAGTAAGAATAAAATTAAAACGGTTCCTTCCTGGATAGGGGAACTTAAATCATTGCAAACGCTCGTGCTTTCTAAAAACAGCATCGATAGTCTTCCGCCGGAAATAGGGAATCTTCCTAACTTAAAGTGGTTAATTATAAACCGGAATGATCTTGAATCTTTACCGCCGGAAATTGGTAATCTTACCAACCTAAGGTATCTTGACCTATGGGAAAATAACCTGGATGACTTTCCGAACGATCTTGCCAAACTAACCAATCTACGGTGGCTCGATCTGCGCGATATTTCTATAAGTGATGAGGACCAGGTACAGATTAAAAATTACCTGCCGCACGCGGAGATATTCTTTTCTCCCAGTTGCCAGTGCAAGGATTAATTGGGAATTGAGATTCTTTTTTGCCTTGCTAACCTAAGCGGATATGGTAAATCGCTGATTTTTGTGGTGTTAGAGTGTTAAATCGGATTGTGGGAATTCTCCGGGAAAAATAAAGGAGCAGCAAACGGTGGCTTTTATACATTTGCAAAATGAAACTGACCCCGATCTTACAAAAGGTTCTGCACTGGAAGCTACGGTTAAGTCCGCGGAATTTTTTTCTGGTTCTTAGTTTAGTGGTTGGTCTGCTGGCGGGGTTAGCTGCCATAGTTCTTAAGTTCACCACGCATTATCTTGAATACATATTGGGCGTATTTGATAAAGGGGGGCCAAACTATTGGTTATTGCTTTATCCTGTAATAGGCATATTCCTGGCTACCGCCTATACGCAAATATTCCAGAAAGGTAAACTGGGGCGGGGCATAGGCAACATAGTGAATAATATCTACCGCAAGAGCAGTTTTATGGAGAAGGATAAGATGTATTCACACATCATTACCTCATCACTCACTGTAGGTTTTGGCGGAAGCATGGGCTTAGAGGCCCCTATTGTAGTTACAGGATCGGCGTTGGGATCGAACATCGCCAAGTTTTTTAACCTCGATTATAAGGAACGTACCCTTTTGCTTGCCTGCGGAGCCGCGGCCGGGATATCTGCCATATTTAGCGCACCCATAGCAGGTGTATTGTTTGCCATAGAAGTGCTGCTGGGTGAATTTTCAACCGTGAATTTTGTTCCTTTGCTTATCTCATCGGCGGTTGCATCTGTTATATCGCAGATCGCTTATGGGGGTCACGGACAGATATTCTATATTTTTTCGCAGGGTTGGGATGTAAAAGCGGTTCCATTCTATCTTTTGTTAAGCATACTCACGGGGGTTTATTCCCTCTATATTATGAAGGGTATTGCTTATTCAGAAAACCTGTTAAAAGGAATTACCAGGCCTTATCCCAAAGCCTTAATAGGAGGTGTGCTGATTGGAATAATGATATTTCTTTTACCACCTTTATATGGCGAAGGTTATCATACCGTTCAGTTACTTTTAAATTCTCAGTACAGCCAGTTATTTGATAACAGTCTATTGTATAAATTTCACGATAGTGCACTTGCTCTGCTTGTTTTTACAGGAGTTATACTGCTGATAAAAGTTGTAGCAACTCAATTAACCATAAGTTCGGGCGGTAACGGTGGGTTTTTCGCGCCGTCTCTTTTCATGGGGGCGGTGCTGGGTTATTTTTACGTGTCATGCATAAAAGCGCTTGGGCTGTATAATCTTAATGAGCAGAACTTTATTGCGGTGGCCATGGCAGGGGTAATGAGTGGGCTAATGCATACCCCGTTAACAGCTATATTTTTAATTGCCGAGGTAACAGGAGGATATTCCCTGCTTGTACCGCTAATGATAGTGTCATCGTTTTCTTTCCTTATATCTAAATATTTCAATCCCAATTCTATTTACGTAAGGCATTAATATTTGCCTGGTAATTGGTATATAATTATTAGAGCAAAATCGGCCATTGTTTTTTATTGTATTTAACAATGAGGGCATCCTATAAGGAAGACAGATAATATTTATAAGTTTGTGCCGATTTTATGATAGATAAAAAGGAAATAGAGAACTTCTTTCTTGCTCTACAAGACACTATTTGTAGGGGTCTTGAGGATGCCGATGGCTCAGAGAAATTTAAAGAGGATTTGTGGGATAGGCCCGAAGGCGGGGGTGGAAGAACCAGAGTTATTGCCAAAGGAAATGTGATTGAAAAAGGTGGGGTTAATTTTTCAGCTGTTTTTGGTCCTTGTCCAGATTTTTTAAAGCAGGAAATGGGCCTGCCCCTTACAGAGCAACTTCAGTTTTTTGCCACCGGGGTTTCTATCGTTATTCATCCCGTTAATCCGTTTGTCCCTATCATTCACATGAACGTTCGGTACTTTGAAGCCGGCAAGGTTTGTTGGTTTGGAGGGGGTATAGACCTTACCCCTCATTATGTGGATGAAGAAGATGCCCGATTTTTTCACGTCACTTTAAAAAAGGTATGCGATAGTAACCATGCCTCTTATTACTCTGAATTTAAAAAGTGGGCGGATGAGTATTTCTTTATTAAGCATCGCAACGAAACAAGAGGGATAGGAGGGATATTCTTTGACAGATTGGCGGCAACAAATGATATTTCGATAAAAGATAGATACAATTTTGTTAAGTCAGTAGGAGAGACTTTCTTAAAGGTCTACCTGCCCATTATTACCCGGAATAAGGACAAGAAATATGCAGATGAGAATAAGAAGTGGCAAATGCTAAGAAGAGGACGATACGTTGAGTTTAACCTGGTATATGACCGTGGTACCAAATTCGGACTTTTAACCAATGGCCGGACAGAGTCTATTTTAATGAGCTTACCTCCTGAGGCGCAATGGGATTATAATATTGTTCCACAGCCTGATAGCCTGGAAATTAAAACGCTGGGTTTCCTTAAAAAAGGAATATCCTGGGCATAATATTGCTAAGAACAGCCAATATTAATTCACTCATTTTCAGTAGGTTTTAAATATTCTTGAGAAATTAGAATATTTAACCCAACCCTTTTAATAAATCAAGCATCTATATTATTGAAGCAACGAGTATTAATTCCCTATAATTCAAACCCTATGAAACTTTTTATGATACACGACTGGCATTATCGCCTTTGGAGAAACAACTATAACAAGAAGTATAGTTTTAAGGTAATGTCTCCTTTGTTTTTTGTTTAAAAAACGAATTAGATTTTATCTAAAAAAATGATTATATTTGTGTACCTCAACCAACAAAGAACTAATTAAATAGTTTCATGATTAAATTTTTACGCAAGGTAAGCTTGTTTCCGGCTATTTTATTTGGAGGAGTTTTATTGCTTTCTCCGCTAAAATCAATTTCCCAAACTCATTCTAATGGCATAGACGCGGAAGATCTATGGCGCAATAATTACACCCCATGGTTAAGAAATTTAAAAACCACCGTTGGTGCAACTAACGCAAACTTTGCCTTGTTTTATAAATATGACAAGGATACTTTTTATCACGATAAATATGTCTTCTTTCAGAAAGCTATTGCTGGTTTAATGAACGGTTCGAGTGCAAGCTACTATTTTTCAAGGCTTCAAAGTAAATATGTAGCCCTTTATACACAATTTGCAACCCTCTTAGCTCAAAACCCTATTGCCATTAACCAGGTAGTTGCGGGCCAAAACCAAGTGCCAGGTTCGGTTAACAGAGTGATGAGTGTGTGTAACACAGCTTGTTTCAACATGGATTGCAGTTTAGGTACACTTGATGGCTGGAATGCTTACTACGCACACAATCAATCTTCTACAAGCAGTTTATCTGTAACAGCACTTATTGGCGGCCCTGCTGGCCCGGTTACTCAAGCCGCACAAGACCCTGGTACAGGGAATGATTACCAGGTTTCATTAATGTCAGGCACCGGAGTTGATGGCCTAGGTGGTTTTCCTGTGGTACCGCCGGGAGGAACCCATTCTATTCGCATTGGTGATAGTACAGGAGTGCTTCAAGGAGTTGCTGAGGCCACGTATTCTTATGTTGTTCCTTCAAGTAATCCAAATCTTGTGATACAATATGCTCCCGTATTGCAAAGTGGCGGCCACCAAGGTTACGGTCAACCCTGGTTTAATATGGAAGTTACCGATTCGGTAGGAAATAACCTTTCCACTTGTGCCCAATACTTCGTTTTAGCTGGCAGCAATTCTTTTGATTCAAATGCTACTTATGACCCACCGTATACCGTATATTATAAACCATGGGTTACGGTAATGGTTCCTTTGCATGGTTACGAAGGCCATTGCGTTACTATTGTTTTCGAAGCTGCAGATTGTTATGCCGGTGGGCATTTTGGTTATGCTTATGTTAATTGTTTTTCCATGGACTGCAATGGCCCTGATCTAATAATTGCCTCGTCTCCTAATTTTTGCGGTCAAGGTCACATTACCTTAACCGGTCCTGCCGGAGGAGCATCTTATCATTGGTTAGGCCCTTGTATATCGGGTTCTACTAGCCAGCAATCGTGTAGTATTACCTGTGCGGGTACATACTCTTTAGTTTACGTAAGTGCTGCCGGTCCTACCTGTGCAGATACATTGCATATTACAATTGGTAATGCGCCTGGCCCACCACCGGTACCTAAGTTTACATCAGACACTGTGTGCTCAGGTTCACCTACACAGTTTACAAATCTTTCTAACCCATTAAGCGGGGCAGGGGTAAAATTTTATTGGGACTTTTTTAACAATGGTGGTTATGAAGATTCTACCCAAACCAACCCTCAATGGACCTATGGATTGGGTGGAGAATACCATGTTAGGTTACATGAAGTGAATAATGGGTGCGGAGCGGATACAACCCTTGCGGTAATAGTAGACAGTTCCAGTACTCCCCAAATAAGTGGCAGTGTAGATGCGTGTGTTGGGCAATCGGCCTTTTTTGATAATATAACCGGCGGAAATTACACATGGAATTTTGGTGACCCGAACTGTCCTGCCAATCAGGATACTTCGACTATGCAATTTGTCACCCACACATATACAGTAGCAGGAACATATACAGTTACACTTAAAAAAGGAGGACACTGTCCTGATTCTGCTTCACAAGTGGTTACTGTTAGTTCATCTCCTGTAGAGAATATAACCATGCACGCTGTATGCGGCGATTCTACGGTTACATTCCAGGCAGATGACAGCACAAATATCGGTTCATACGATTGGAGTTTTTACGGATCTACCGGCTGGTGGCTGGGTGGATCTTTCTCAACCTCAAGTGCGTCTACCTCGTTTACTTTCCCAAGTAGTAATAGTAGCTACGAGGTAATATTGTATGCATACCCTTCTACAGGCGGATTTTGCCCCGGTACAGTTACCTTAGACTTTACCCTTGGACATCTGAATAACACGGGATTTACGGCTACTGGTGCTTGTGCGGGTCAGAATACGATCTTTACCGATACTTCATCAAGCCCGGCCAGCAAATGGCTCTGGAATTTTGGTGATCCTGGTTCCGGTACGGCTGATACATCAACACTTGCCAGTCCAGCACACAAGTATAACAATATTGGGTCATACACGATCAAATTGATTGTTACTTCGGCATCGGGCTGTGTGGATAGTGTAACGAATTCTATTATGATCAATCCATCCGCAGTGGCAAACTTCACGGGTGACTCGGTCTGTGCAAGCGATAGCAGTCATTTTGTAAATATGTCTACCACGTATGGTGGTGGTGCAATAAGTGGGTACGTTTGGAACTTTGATGATCCCGCTTCCGGGGCTAGTAACACTTCCACATTGCTGAATCCGGCTCATAAATTCAGCGCGGTTGGTTCATATCTTGTAAGCTTAACGGCTCTAACAGCTACTGGTTGTGATTCTACGATAATTAAAACTATAGTAATAAGTTCAGGGCCAACTGCCGGGTTTACCAGTACCAAAGCTTGCCTGGGAGTAACCACACAGTTTACCGATACAAGCGCAGGCAGCCCTGTTACGTGGAACTGGAGTTTTGGTGATGGTGGCACGTCTGTCTTGCAAAGTCCATCTCATACTTATGCCGCGGTAGGAAACTATAATGTTAAGTTACTGGTATCAGGTGGTGGAGGTTGTTCAGATTCCATAATCAAAACCATATCTGTAAATCCTAATCCCGTTGCAGGGTTCTCTGCCGATACTTTATTTGGTTGCGCTCCACTATGTGTTAAGTATACCGATCTGAGCACCATAGTTGGAGGAACAAATGTGAAGTGGAGATGGAATTTAGGTACTCCTGCCGATACTTCGCTGTTGCAAAATCCTTCCATCTGTTATAATGGTTCAGGTTTTTATTCGATAAGCCTTACTGTTACTTCAGATAGCGGATGTTCGGCCAACTCTACTGCAAACAATATGATAGATGTATATGGCAAACCTAAGGCTTCATACACAGTGAATTCTCAGATTGTTACTTTGCTTGAGCCTAATGTTACTTATACTAGTACTTCATCCACTACCCCGGGTGATAGTATTGTAAGTTACCTGTGGAGGTTTGCAGATACCCTTGCATTTACACCTAATTTAATGCGTACCTATACAGATACAGGAACATTCTGCGCTACATTGATAGTTGCTAATGAAAAAGGATGTGTGGACAGTACAATGCAGTGTATTGAAGTTCAACCCGATTTCTCATTCTATATCCCTAGTGCATTTAGTCCAAATGGAAATGGACTTAACGATATATTCAAGCCTGTTGGTATGTACATTAAGGAATTCAATATGTATATTTTCGATAGATGGGGTACTATGGTGTTTTCAACTTCAGATCCTAACCAGGGATGGAATGGAAAAATTAATGGGGTGATGACCGGAGAAGAGACATACGTTTATAATATCCAGATCACAGATACCCAGGGTAAGAAGCATACCTATATAGGTAGTGTTTCAGCCCTTCAATAAATCATTCGTAATAATAATAAACAAGGGCACCAAAATGGTCGCCCTTGTTTATTATAATACCAGCTTATATAAAACAGGTTTGCTGGGTGTGGCATCGTTCTCAAAACTTGCTATTTGCAAATTAAGGAGGTAGGTGCCATCAAGTACATCATTGGGTACATATATAAGCTCTGTGATAGTTCTGTTCACCTGGGGTTTTTCCGGATAGTTCCAAAAGATATGATGAGAGGCTACCTTACCGCCATCATTTTCTTTGTCTACCGAAGGCAGATCAATTAGTAAATGGTCTATGCCTGCTGAAACTATATACCTCATTGCCTCCTCTGTAATGTAAGGAGGATTAGTACCGGTATAATGCATGTCCATTTTAGTGGCTGGATTTGAAATGGTACGAATGATCAAAGCTTCCGGTCTTTTTTCTTCCAGGCAATTTTTGATGTGGGTTTCAGTAACAATATAGTCTCCATTAGGCAATTCGTCCGGCAGAATGCTTATAACTTCAGCTATAAAGAAGAAGTTTTTTAAACATTGGTTTATGTTATGATCTTCCTTGCTTATATGCCCTACACATTCGGTGTGGGTGCCGTTGCCATGGGGGTTAAAAGAAATGTTGCGGAAGTTAACTGAGGCCCCTGATCTTACTTCGCCTACCCAATCACCTGCGCGAACCGGTTCTATCTTTACGGGTTCTGCATTCCAGGCATTCACATTTTTATTTCCCTGCCTTAATGGTATAGAAATGTCGATAGGCTTGCTTAAGTCAGCTTTATAACTTTTGCCCTTATGCTGGATATTTACAAACATGATTTAAATAAAAAGATCAGAGGCTATTTTATCAGCGAGTAACTTACCGCTTGCTGTCAAAATTATAGTTTCTTTATCAAACCGAATGTGCCCTGATGAAATATAAGGCTGTGACTGGCTTAAAAGAGTTTGCAGTTTATCCTGACCAAAATTGTTTTTTATAAAGCTGGTTTCAATGCCCCAAATGGTTCTTAAACGGGTCATTATATATTCGTTGTATTTATCTTCCTCTTTAAGTATTTCTATCTCATACCAGGGATGATTCTCTTTTATATTTTGTACATAAGAGGTATTGTTAGAGATATTCCATTCGCGTGACAGCCCGTTATAAGAATGGGCCGATGGCCCTATGCCAAGGTAATTCTCGCTCTTCCAGTAGTTGCTGTTATGACGGGAGTGCATACCATCCTTGCAAAAGTTTGATATTTCATAATGAATAAACCCATGTTCTTTTGCTTGCTCAATAAGCGTATTAAATTGATGTATAACTTCTTCTTCCGCAGGTAGCTTAATTTCATTATTCTTTACCAGGTGAGCAAGAGCGGTCTTCTTTTCTACAGTTAGGTTATATGCCGAAAGGTGCTGGATATTTAATTCAAAAACCTTTTTCAGATTTTGTAGCCACTTATCCGCACTAAGATCAGGCAAGCCATATATAAGGTCAACACTTATGTTCTTAAATCCCATATTCTGCGCCATTTTTACCGCATCAATAGCCTGCCCAGCTGTATGCGACCTGTTCATCTTTTTAAGATGCTCGTCAAAAAAGGATTGTATACCGATACTAAGGCGGTTGAAACCAAGGCCCTTTAATTCTGATAGTTTCTCCAAACTAAAGTCATCCGGGTTGGCCTCAATTGTAATTTCGGCATTCGGGGTTATACTAAAATAGTTATGTAATGAATCTATAATTTTTTCTAATTCATTTTTACTTAAAAGGGATGGTGTTCCTCCTCCAAAATAAACGGTAGAAACTTCTTTTTTATTAAGATAATCCTTCCTCAATAAAAGTTCCGTACATAAGGCATCTACGAGTTTTTCCTTATTCTTAAGCGAGGTTGAAAAATGGAAGTCGCAATAGTGGCAGGCTTGTTTACAAAAAGGTATGTGTACGTATATTCCGCTCACTTTATCTCTTTAATGTAATCCTAAAAGTGGTACCCTTATTTATTTCCGAATTTTTCACAAAGATCTTGCCGCCATGGTAATTTTCTATAATTCGTTTACATAAAGATAATCCAAGTCCCCAGCCCCTTGCCTTGGTAGTAAAACCAGGCTCGAAGACTGTTTTAAAATTAGACTTGGGAATTCCTTTACCTGTGTCGGATATGTCGATAACCAATACTTCCGGCTGGCCGGATACTTCAACGGTCAGGCTACCTTCTCCGCTCATAGCATCTATAGCATTCCTGAATAAGTTCTCTATTACCCAGGAAAAGAGTGGTGCATTTATGGGCACTACAATATCTGTTTCGGGTGCTACTTCGTAATGGAACTTTACTTTTTGTGAGGTACGTACCCTGAAGTAGTCAATGCTCTCATTAATTACCGCAGATACATCCTGGGCTTCCAACTGGGGAGATGAACCTATTTTAGAAAAACGGTTAGTGATTGTTTCCAGTCTTTTTACATCTTTTTCCAGTTCATCGGCAATATTCGATTCTTTAGCCCTCAGGTATTCTACCCAAGCCATTAAGGAGGAAAGCGGAGTACCTAACTGGTGAGCGGTTTCTTTGGCCAAGCCAACCCAAACCCGGTTTTGTTCTACCCTGCGTGCCGTGCTAAAGAGCGTATAGCTGAACAAAATAAATAGGCTCATAATGCCGAATACCAAGAAGGGGAAATAGCGTAATTCTTTGGATAAAGTTGATTCTTCGTAAAAGATATATTGCTTGCCCCCACCTCCTAATTCTATTACTATTGGTGCATTGCTTTGCGCCATATTGGCCATTACGGTCTTTAATCGCAAAGGATTATGTATAATGGCAGAATCCACACTGCCTGATGCTATTACATTGCTTTGAGTTGAATCGGTAAGGATAACGGGTACAGAAGCAAGATTTTTAACAACCTCTGAATAAAAGGATTCGGAGAGGTCGTTTAGCACGCCCTTAAGCTCTGAAAATAGTTTAGAATCTTCGTAATAGAGATAATTTTTCTGGTTTTTATATATGTATATCTCAATAGGCGGATGTTGTTTACGCATCAGTGCCAGTTGCGAATGCATGTAATTGGAGTCATTCTGCTTTGCAGAATCAGGAAGGTTCCTGGAAGATACAATACGGTCGTTATTATCCGTTAGAATGACCGGGATATTTTCATTATTCCTTACCAGTTCAAAAATGAAACTGAGATCGGTAATTGAAACGTTGGGGCTGGCCAGTAATTTGGTTGCATCGGCCCATAGCTGTACTTTTTTGCGTTCATCTGCCCCTATTTCGTTAAACAGGTTATTGGCATAATTAACCAACCGTGCTTTCTTTTGTATGGTTTCTGCCCACAAGCGTATTTTAATACGCTCCTCGTTCTCCATTTTATGTACCAGCAGGTTAGAATACCACAATGAGGCCCCAACTATAATGGCTGCAAAAAGAACCAGAATAAGTTTCCACCTGTTTTTTTGTGAATAATCCATAGAAAGAATTGTGCCCGAAACCTAATTAACAGTAAAGGTAAGGTGTTTATTTCATTTAATAAAAATAAAAAAGGGCCCCGAAGGGCCCCAACCACATAATAATCGCCTTTATTTAGCATTTATCACCACATCTGTTCTTCCATTCTTCTTTAAACTTTGCCTTTTCTTCATCGCTCATGTTCATCCACTTATCCTTCCACATCGCTCTTGCTCTTCTGCCTCTCCATCCGCCACCGCAGCCACAGCGTCCGCGAAAGCCTCCGCCATGAAATAATATTTTAGACAGCACAAGTAAGCCTATTGCTTGCCAAAAAGTTATGGTGCCCACACTGGCAAATATCGAAGGTATAACGGCATTCCACAGGTACATTACTGCCATGCCGAATACAAAGAAGGCTGCAACTACAACTAAGGGTATCCAGAGCATTCTGCGTCCTCCGCACCAGCCTCTTTTTTCTGTTTTGTCATTCATTTCATTCATTTTGTTAAGTTTTATCGGGTTAGTAAATCGGTATAAAGATTCTCAAGGCGTTTGCGTAAGTGTGATACTGCATAGCGCTTGCGGGATATAAGCGTTTTAATGTTCTCGCCTGTCTTTTCAGATATTTCCCTGAAGGTCATATCTTCTAATTCGTTCCATACAAATACTTGCTTTTGTTCTTCGGGCAATTCATCTAATGCCTTAATAAGTTCTTCCCAAAATATCTTTCTAAGCTCTACATCTTCGGGGGTTGTAGGGTCAGATAAAAGAAGGTCCTTATAGTTCACTTCGCCGTCTTCATCTTCATAAACGAAGTCTTCTATATGAACAGGCTTTTGTTTGCGGTACTTGTCTGTTATTTTATTGCGGGCTACAGTAAATAACCATGAACTAACCTGCTCTATAGGTTCAGATTCTGTTACATTGCTAAACTGGTACCAAACGTCCTGCAATATATCTTCCGCATCTTCATCAGTCCTTACCCTGCCACGGATAAAACTGAAGAGACGCTTGCCGTATTCCTGTACGGTTTGTACTATATTTTGACTTTTTTCTTCTGTCAATGTTATGGCCATCATGTCTCTCATTTTTCAGGTAGACGAAGCCTGAGAGATTTTGCTTTAAAAGTACATAAGTTTTATGCCGGGATATGGAAAAGTGAATAAATCAATACAATAAAGGGGTGGGTGGGCTTACTCGTTATAAATCTTAGCTTTGTGGTGTAAATGATAGAAATTCTAGCCATTTTATGAAAAAGAACCGAACTTCCCTTATTCTTACTATTGTTTTAGTTGTCATCGCAGTTTATTTTCTTTTTTTTAAGGATAGCTTTAGCACCCTGGGCCAAAAGGATAATGACTTTGCTGTTTCGGATACGGCCGCAATAACCAAAATATTTATGGCTGATAAAAACAATCGTTCTGTTACATTAACCCGGGTAGGTGTGGGTCAGTGGATGGTAAACAACAAGTATAAAGTACGTAGCGATGCAATTAATACCTTACTTTTTACTATTAAAATGGTCTCCGTTAAGGATGTTATTGATCCTCGTGGAGTTCAGAACGTTATTAATAGTTTATCTAGCGGGGCCATTAAAGTGGAAATATACCAAGGTGATAAAAGGGTTAAGCTATATTATGTGGGTGGCCCAACTGCCGAACAAACAGGTACTTTTATGCTTTTAGCCAATCCCAATAGTGGTGAAAATTTCAGACAGCCTTACATTACTTATATACCGGGGTTTGAAGGTTACCTGACGACCCGTTACTTTTTGCCCGAGGATAATTGGCGCGACAGGACAATTTACCAATACTATCCCTACGCTTTAAGGTCGGTTAACGTTACATACCCTCAATCCGATTCAGGTTTTCAGATCAATGTTATGGGCAGAAACAGGTTTAGTCTCAATAATTCTGCCGGACAAACCGTAGCTGCATTCGATACCATAGCTGTAAAGCAATATATTACTTACTACCAAAGTGTATCGTGGGAGGTTACTGCCGAATCACGAAAGCGGGATTCTATACTTAATGCATTGCCAATAGCAGTTATTACCGTAAAAGATACTACCGGCAAGACTACCGAAGTAAAATTATTTAATAAAAAGGCATCCGGTGACGCAGTATCAAAGTATGGCAAGGACTATAAATACGATCCTGATCAAATGTATGCATTAGTTAACGGGAAGGACTTTGTACTGGTTCAATACTTCATTTTTGGCAAAATGCTTCAAAAGTTCACCTACTTTACTCACCCAATAAGGAAGAGTGTTGAAAAGTAGTGAATAAATACTTTAGGGTTATACCCCGTTTTCATTAGTACCTTTCTACTTTTGTTGCCCTTCCATTAAAAACAAAAGGATATGATGAAATTTGTAGTATCGAGCAGCGTATTACTAAAAGAGCTGCAAGCCATAAGCGGAGTGTTAAATGCAAGCAATGCCCTGCCCATACTTGATGATTTTTTATTTAAGCTTAATAAGAACGAACTAAGTGTTTACGCATCAGATCTGGAGACTACTATCCGCACCAATGTTACCGTAGATTCTAAAGATGCAGGTGAAATAACCATACCCGCCAAGTTATTGATAGAAATGCTTAAGAGCTTTGCGGACCAGCCGCTCACCTTTATTATAGATAACGCTAAGTTCAGCATAGAAATAAATTCAGAATCGGGAAAGTATAAGATCGCGGGCCATGATGGAGAAGAATTCCCTAAAATGGTAACGGTAGAATCTCCTACTAAGTTGGAAATGGACTCATCTATGCTTATATCGGCTATTAACAAAACAATTTTTGCTGTAGCTAATGATGACCTGCGCCCTGTAATGTCGGGCGTTTTTTGCAATTTTTCAGCAAAAGACGTGACCTTTGTTGCCACCGATGCCCATAAGCTGGTTAAATACATCAGGCCTTTAGCAGGTGGCAATGCAGATAATGCAGTGATCATTGGCAAAAAACCACTTAATCTTTTAAAGAACATACTTGCAGGTAAGGATAGCAAAGTATCTGTAGAATATAATAAGACCAATGCCTCATTCACTGCTGCCAACGTACAGCTTACCTGCAGGCTTATTGATGGTAAGTATCCTAACTACGATGCAGTTATTCCTAAGGATAACCCTAATCAGTTAACCCTTGAAAGAGAGGCCTTCCTTAACTCTTTAAAAAGGGTATCTATTCTTTCAAATAAAACAACCCACCAGGTAAGGTTAAAGATATCGGGCAACGCATTAACCTTAAGCAGTGAGGATCTGGATTATTCCAGTGAAGCCAATGAACGCATCGCCTGCCAGTATGTAGGTGACGATATGGAGATCGGCTTTAACTCTAGGTTCTTGTTGGATATGCTAACCAACCTGGAATCGGATGAGATAAAAGTTGGAATGTCTACCCCCAACCGTGCGGGAGTTATTACACCTGCTCCTCAAAAGGACGGAGAAGATATTCTGATGCTGGTAATGCCGGTTATGCTGAATAACTAGTATTCAGAAGCCTCTCTCTAGAAGTTCCAATTATACGTATCCAGGTCCTGAAGGCTGTGCTTTAGTAAGTCTATGCACGCCTCTATGTCCTGCTTATGAGCCATTTCTATAACCTGATGAATATGGCGGGTAGGTATAGATACAGCGCCGGAAATAGCGCCTCCTGCTGTCATTCTTTGTATGCCCGCGGTATCAGTGCCTCCGGCGGGTAATATTTCAGGCTGCCATTTAATTTTATGCTTATCCGCCGTTTTCTTCATATAGCTTACCATTCGGTAATCGCAAATGGTCGATGAATCCATGATCTTTATTCCTGCTCCTTTGCCTAATTCGGTTACATATTCGTGCTCCTTAGCGTCGGGAACATCAAAGGCAATGGTGGTATCGAGCCCGAAGCCAAAATCGGGTTGTATTTTAAGGGCTGAAACATTGGCTCCGCGGATGCCTACTTCTTCCTGAACGGTAAAGACGCCATAAACGTCATAGGGTGAATTTTTAAGCTGTTTCAATGTTTCAATAAGTATAAATACCGACACGCGGTTATCTATGGATTTGCAATTAACGCAGTCGCCCATTTCAATAAGCTCGCGCTGGCGCGTTACGGGGTTACCTATTTCTATGTATTTTTCCACTTCTTTTTTGCTCATGCCTAGGTCAATAAAATAATTATCGATCGGCACTACTTTATTGCGTTCTTCGGCGGTCATTACGTGTATGGGTTTAGAGCCCATTACACCAACCAGGTCTTTTTTGCCATGTACTATCACTCTTTGGGCAGTTAGGGTTTTAGGGTCAAAGCCACCCAGGGTATGGAATCTTAAAAAGCCCTTGTCATCTATATGTTTTACAATAAAACCTATCTCATCCATGTGGGCAGCCACCATTACCTTTTTATTCTTTTTGCCCTTTTTTACAGTTACCACATTGCCCATATTATCAATGCTAATACTATCTACGTAGGGTTTTACCTCTTTGATAACAAGTTCCCGAACCCGTTGTTCAAAGCCCGATGTGCCTGGAACTTCACAAATAGCCTTAAGTAGCTTTACGTTGATTGACATAAGAAAAGTTTAATTGTTATTTACTTTATGCAAGTACGCCTCTCGATATCACAATCTTTTGCACCTCGGTAGTGCCCTCGTATATCTGGGTTATTTTGGCATCGCGCATAAGGCGTTCTACATGATACTCTTTAACGTACCCATATCCGCCATGTATTTGCACGGCTTCAACAGTAGTGTCCATAGCAACTTTAGATGCAAAAACTTTAGCCATGGCGCCTGCTTGCGTATAGTCCAGGTGATGATCTTTTAACCATGCAGCCTTAAGGCACAACAGGCGGGCAGCATCTATTTGTGTTGCCATATCTGCTAACTTAAACTGTATAGCCTGGTGTTCAGATATGGTTTTGCCAAACGCCTTTCTTTCTTTAGAATATGCCAGTGCAAGTTCATAAGCGCCCGATGCAATACCTAATGCCTGCGAAGCTATACCTATGCGACCACCGCTAAGCGTTTTCATAGCGAACTTAAATCCAAAGCCGTCCTCTCCTATACGATTTTCTTTAGGCACAACCACATCAGTAAACATGATAGAATGTGTATCAGAACCACGAATGCCGAGCTTATTTTCTTTCTTGCCTACGGTAACACCCTTCGAACTTTTTTCCACTATAAATGCGTTGATGCCTTTATGCCCTTTGTCAGGATGGCTTTGCGCCATTACCAAATAAACAGAAGCATTACCACCGTTTGTTATCCAGTTTTTGGTTCCGTTAAGAATATAGGTATCGCCCTTAGGTACGGCCGTTGTATGTTGCGAAGTAGCATCTGAGCCAGCCTCAGGTTCCGAAAGACAAAATGCTCCTATGATCTCTCCTTTTGCCAAAGGGGTTAAATATTTTTTCTTTTGTTCTTCGGTTCCAAAAGCCTCGAGGCCCCAGCAAACCAAAGAATTGTTAACCGACATTACCACCGATGTAGAAGCGTCTATCTTGGATATTTCCTCCATAGCCAAAACGTAGGAAATGGTATCCATTCCGCCGCCGCCATATTGAGGGCTTACCATCATGCCCAGGAACCCAAGCTCGCCTAATTTCTTTATTTCTTCCTTAGGGAATTTTTGATGTTCATCACGATCAATAACTCCCGGCTTAAGCACATCGTTGGCAAAATCGCGGGCCGCCTTTTGTATCATCAAATGCTCTTCTGTTAACTGGAAATTCATGGTAAAAGGTTGATTTTATTACTAAGGCAAATATAAGTAAATATAAAGGTGCCGGGAAATTTTAGCTTCTTTTGGGCGTGCCCCCGAATACTGGTCCTTAATTTTCATTTTTAAAAAGTGGGTTTACACTTTTCAAAAAGTGTAAACCGTTAAATAGTTGATAATAAGTAGTATACATTAAAAATAGCCTCAAAATTCGTATACTTTTGTATACTTTTTACTAATTTTCTTAGTAGTAGAACTTGCGCACAGGGTACTTCTCAACCTTTGATTCAATCACAAATATAAGCAAAATATTAATACTAATTAATAAAATAACTAATACCTAATAAAATGTTATATTATTATGTACCTCAGCCTGTTGGTACAAATTTTGCTTCATTTGGTCTATCAGGTCCATTTTGCGTTTATTGAGCAAAATCTTTTTTATACTTTCCTTTTCGAATGAAATAGGAGAGATGCTATTTTTAACCATGTAACCTCTTATTCCCAGGTAATAGGCGCTGGCAGAGTCTTCTAGCTGAACAAACTTGTTGTTTTGTAAAAAAAGGTCCTGGTTATAGGTTTGTATGGGTATTTCCTTTAGCACGTCGTCGAACATCAGCCAAACTTCATCATCGAGGAAAAAATTTTCTCCGTACTGGTAACAATATTTGGAGAGTTTTTCTTTATCCTTAAGGTCGGCAGACATTATCCAGCCTTTCAGTTTATCAATATTGGGCGCTTTTTTACTCACTTTTACATACACAATCTTTACTATATCGTTCTTGAGCTGAAAATCCTTTTTATTCTGATCATAGTAACTCTGTACTTCATTATCGTTAACCACCGTATCCAACTTTTGACGAACCAATTCTTTTTCGTAGGCATAAATGATCAGTGAGTTTTTATAATCCTCTATTTGCCTGCTAAGGTCAAGTTGTTTAGCATCCAGGTTATTTTTTGCCTGGTGAATCAGCACTTGCTCCTGGGTCCAGTTTTCTAAATATTTTTTTACAGTAGATATACTATCAGCCGCCGAAGTCCCTTTAGGTATTAGCCCTTGCAGGTCTGAAGCATATAGATAGCTATCAAATACTTTAACGACCGGGTGAAGAACCGGGGCTTTCTTTTCAAAATAATTGCACGATGAAAATAGTAGTACAATTCCTAAACCAGAAGCAAGTACTATTTTTATGATTGCCATTTTCTAAGTACTTCAATAAGGTCAGAAATAATATGCTTTTTTGTTTCGTTTTGCTCTGTATTATATGCAGCGCCTGCTTTAGCTAAAGAGGCTTCAATATCTTTAGGGTCCGATTTGCCCGACATATTTTCTATGGTGGTAAAGGCTTCCATAGCAATTACCAGATCATCGTGAATAACTATATCTGTAAAAAAAGGAAGGTACCTGTCACAGTCTATCCCTGCTTCCCAGCAAACGGCAACAAGTCTTTTTTTATCTCCTTTTGCTTCGCCAATCGCTTTAATTAAAAGGTCAACGGTTTTCTTTTCTTTCTTCATGAAGTTAAACACTTCGGTAAGGCCCGCCTTATGACGGTCATCACAAAGTAATTCAACCAGTATTTCCATCTGTTCATTTCTAACCCTTGCCTCATCTTCAATGTTAATGAAGATGGTATTATAGCTTCTCTGGTCCAGAAGTTTATCTTTTAACAAGTCGCGCTTGATCGCCATAGTTCTTAAAATTGGTAAAATGCAAATTTAGCCTATTAATGAAAATAAAGGCCAATCCAGTTTTCAATAGGGTTTCTCCATATAAGCATGGTAACTCCCGCCACAGATACTATAGCGGCCATTATGGTTTGGTATGTTATTCGTTCTTTATAGAAAATATACGCCATAGGTACCACCAGCATAGGACTCATGGAAAGTATGGTTTGCGCAACAGAAACTTCGCAAAGAGTTACGCACCACATTACCAATATTATGGATAGAATAAGCCCGAATATGGTTGCGTAAGTCGCCTTGGGAATCATGGATCGCTTTTGGTTGATAACGCTTATTACATCTTTTTTCAGTCTTCCTCTTGCAAAGGTGAATCCAAAGTATGCTACGGTTGCTGCAAATACTCTTATCCATGTTGCATGCGCAGGTGATAAAATGGGGGCCAGTAACAGGCCCTTTTTAGATAAGGTTATATGTAACCCCTGGCAAAGCCCCGATAGTATTCCGTAAATGATACCCTTTCTCATACTGCCGTATTCGTGAATGTTTATGGCCTTGTCTTCTGCATTACCGCTTCCTTTTAAAAACCATATCATACCTGCTATGCTTACGGCAACACCCATGATGCCAACTATATTCAATGTTTCCCCTAAAAACAGATAACCAAATAACAGTGCCGCGCCAGGCGCAAGCGTATTGAATATGCTGGACTGCTTTGCACCCAATATGGCCATGGAATGAAACCCGAAATAATCGCCTATTACCAACCCAATAATTCCTGAAGAGCTTAGGTATAAATATTGCAAAGCGGTTGGCGATGTAAATACAGCCGGAAGAGAAACCTTATCCATAAAAGTGCACAGTATGGTAAGAACAATGAATGCGAGGATAAGCCTATAGTGGTTAATGGCAACAGAACCCCATTCGCGAGCTGCATCGGTAAATGGGAACGTTGCCACGCTCGCCACAAACATAGACAGGAACGCAATTAAATACCCAAGGTTGGCAGTGTTCATAGAATAAGCAAGTTTACATAAAGAAATGATTTGATGAAAATTGGCTACTTTTATCAGCGTTAAAGACAAATAGAACAATGAACATTATAGTTACCGGCGCAAGCAATGGTATAGGCAATGAAATTTGCAGGCTGCTTGCATCCAATACCAACAATAAAGTTGTTGCTATAGCCCGCAACCGTATTAAACTGGAGCAATTAAAAAGGGAATGTCTTTATCAATATCCGGGAGCACGTATACACCCTATGGTATTTGATTTAGGTAACGGCGACTTTGAACGCGAGTTTATCCGCGAGATGCTATCTTATATCAGTACGGTAGATATTCTTATCAATAATGCGGGAGTATTAGTTAACAAACCTTTTGAGGAGTTAACCAAAGAAGAAATAGAAAAGGTTTATCACACCAATGTTATATCTGTTTTTGGGCTTGTAAGGGCCTTACTACCCTATATGGGTAAAGCGGAGCATCCAACCCATATTGTAAATATCAGCAGTATGGGTGGTTTCCAGGGCAGTTCTAAATTTCCGGGATTGAGTGCCTATAGCTCAAGCAAGGCAGCGCTTGCCTCTTTAACAGAGTGCATGGCCGAAGAATTTAAAGACCGAAATATAGCCGTTAACTGCCT
>Ga0206806_1070_pt1 | contig 24228 bp, 24 predicted proteins | sample Alteio_BWOrgCont_60_FD_152911 | JGI IMG/M metagenome (GOLD analysis project Ga0206806, IMG submission 152911) | Enriched cells from forest soil in Barre Woods Harvard Forest LTER site, Petersham, Massachusetts, United States -... | ecosystem: Environmental > Terrestrial > Soil > Temperate forest >... | reverse complement strand
GGTGCAGGCGGGGGGGGCTTTATGACGTTTTATTGCCCGGGAACTACACGGTTTAAAGTTATAAATACATTGCACTCATTCGGGGGCGAGGTTAGGCGATATCAAATGGTAAACAATGGGTTAGCAACATGGACTGCGTAATTTTGCCCGGCTGAAAAAATTTTATATATGAAAGAGAAAATAAAAGACATCATACAATCTTCTATCTCAGTTAAACAGCAGTTGCTTGCAGATGAAAACGTACATGCAGGAATAGATACTGTTGTCAACGTAATTACGGCTGCATTTCAAAGCGGTAAAAAGGTTTTGTTTTGTGGTAATGGTGGCAGCGCTGCCGATGCCCAACATTTGGCTGCGGAATTCTCGGGACGTTTTTATAAGGACAGAAAAGCACTCCCATCTGACGCACTGCATTGCAATACTTCCTATTTAACTGCTGTTGGTAACGATTATAGCTACGATGTTATATATGCAAGGCTTATAGAGGGCATAGGCGTTGAAGGAGATGTTTTAGTGGGTATCAGCACTTCGGGCAATTCACCAAATATTGTTAAGGCATTTGAAGCGGCACATGCAAACAAAATGATAACAGTAGGTTTTACAGGTGAAAGCGGTGGTAAAATGAAAGAGCACAGCGATTATTTATTTAATGTGCCTTCAAAAGATACACCGCGTATACAGGAAAGCCATATACTGATAGGCCACATAATTTGCCAACTTGTTGAAGAAAAAATATTCGGTTAATGATAACTGAATGTATTATACTTGCTGGTGGCCTGGGCACCCGCCTGCGTAGTGTTGTGGGCGATGCACCAAAATGCATGGCACCTGTTAATGGTGTGCCATTTATCAGTTACGTAATAGATTATCTTCAGCAACAGGGAGTGGAGAAATTTATTTTTGCGCTTGGCTACAAAAGTGAAGTATTTGAAGACTTTCTTGCCACTAAACTCTCAAAAACGCAGTACACCCTTTCTATTGAAAAAGAGCCCTTAGGCACCGGGGGAGCTATACAGTTGGCATGCACGTTGGCAAATAATGAAAATATTTTTGCTACCAATGGCGATACGTTGTTTAAGGCTAACATAAGCGCCCTCTCTCAATTTCATGAAGAAAAAAGAGCAAATTGTACATTAGGCCTGAAGCTGATGAAGAATTTTGACAGGTACGGTGTTGTGGAACTTGCCAAAACCGGGCAGGTAACGGGGTTTAAAGAAAAGCAATATTTTGAAACCGGCTTTATAAACGGGGGTTTTTACGCGCTTGATGTTCAACCCTTTTTGAATGAAGGTTTTGGGGAAAAGTTTTCTTTTGAGAAAGATTACCTTGAAAAGAAATTTTCAAAGGGGAAAATATATGGGTTTGCACAAGACGCCTATTTTATTGACATTGGAATACCCGAAGATTATAAAAAAGCACAGGTGGAATTGGCAAATTACTAATTTTGATTACCTGCATGGCTTACTTCCCAAACTATCTATCGCAAAATAACCAATATTTATATAGTTGATTTTAAATAACATAGGATAAAATACTTACTGATTAAATTAACTCCTGTTAATTCGATAGAATTAAATTAAAAAATGTAATTTCGCCTTCCTTTTAGTGCACGAATTATTCAAACATTATCACCATTTAATGGATTTATTACAAGCAGCCATTAATGCATCTCTGCAAGCCGGCAAAGGAATATTACAGGTGTATAGCCGGGACTTCACCATTGAATTTAAGCACGATAACTCACCGCTTACTGAGGCTGATAAATTATCGCATGAAATAATAAAAAAAATCCTTGAGCCAACTAACATACCGGTTTTAAGTGAGGAGGGTAAAGAAATACCTTTTGAAGAACGCAAAACCTGGAGTACATTCTGGCTTATTGATCCCATTGACGGCACCAAAGAGTTTATTAAAAAAAATGGCGAGTTTACAGTTAATATAGCATTAATTAAAAATGGGGCGCCCGTTTTAGGGGTGGTTTATGTGCCGGTAACAGGTGGGCTTTATTTTGGCGAGGCAGATAACGGGAGTTATTATATAGAAGTGAATGATGCCGACAACGCTGAGGACATTATACGGACAGCTGAAAAGTTGCCATTGCATCAAACACAAGTTGTGTATACTATCGTGGCAAGCCGGTCGCACAATGGCCCGGACACTGAATTGTTTATTGAAGAACGAAAGAAAATACATGGGGAAATAAACATAATTAGCGCCGGCAGCTCAATTAAGTTATGCCTTGTTGCCGAAGGCAAAGCGTCGGTTTATCCCAGGCTTGCACCCACTATGGAGTGGGATACGGCGGCCGGGCATGCAGTGGCTAAATTTGCTGGTTGTGCCGTATACAATTATGGCAGCAAAAAGGAATTGGTCTATAACAAAGAAAACCTGTTAAATCCATGGTTTGTAGTTGAGCGTATTTAGCGCTGATTTAAGGCTTAAATTGAATAAATTAAAGTTGTAGATAACTGAATAAGAATTTTCGCAGGGTTATATGGAGGAAAGGCTACATATTATAACGCACGAATATAAAATAAGCAGCGCCGAGCGTGAAATAAAGAACGGCTATCATTCTGCGTGCTTATGGTTTACCGGCCTTTCCGGCTCGGGTAAAAGTACGGTTGCCAACACGGTGGAGCAGTACTTGTATAACAACGGTTTTAATACATATAGCCTGGACGGCGATAATATACGCAAGGGGTTGAACAAAGACCTGAATTTTTCGGAAGAAGGGCGCATTGAAAATATCAGGAGGATAGGAGAGGTGGCAAAACTGATGTGCGATGCAGGGTTGATAGTGCTGGCCGCTTTTGTATCGCCTTTTATTAAAGACAGGCAATTATTGCGCGAACTGATGAAAGGTAAGTTTATCGAAATATTTGTTGACGCGCCCCTGGAGGTTTGTGAGCAACGGGATGTAAAAGGATTGTATAAAAAAGCACGTAATGGCGAGATAAGTAATTTTACAGGTATCTCATCTCCATTTGAAATTCCCCAAAATCCTGACGTACATATTCATACAGATAAATACAGTATAGAAGAATCTACCGAACAAGTGGTTTCTACCATTCTCCCTAAACTTAAAATTTAATAAGCAGTTTTATGCAGAAATATTTTCTTTCACATTTACAGGAGCTTGAGGCAGAAGCGATTTTTGTCATCCGGGAAGTTGTGGCGCAGTATGAGAGGCCGGCCATTTTATTTTCAGGCGGTAAAGATTCAATTGTCGTGACACATCTTGCAAAAAAGGCGTTTTGGCCTGCCAAAATACCTTTGCCCCTGATACACATTGATACCGGGCACAATTTCCCGGAAACCATGGTATTTCGCGATAACCTGGTAAAAGAGCTGGGTGTTCAGTTAATAGTTGGCTCTGTGCAGGAATCGATTGATAAAGGGCGTGTCCAGGAAGAAACAGGTATGAACGCCAGCCGGAATGCGCTGCAAACCGTTACCCTTCTTGATACAATAGAGCACTATAAAATTGACGCGGCCATAGGCGGCGCCCGCAGAGATGAAGAGAAGGCGCGGGCAAAAGAAAGGTTCTTTTCACACAGGGATGAATTTGGCCAATGGGACCCCAAAAACCAGCGCCCGGAATTATGGAATATTTTTAATGGTCGTAAAAACCAGGGTGAGCATTTCAGGGTATTCCCTATTAGCAACTGGACTGAAATGGATGTGTGGAATTATATACTTCAGCAAAACATTGCTATACCACCATTGTACTTTGCGCATGAGCGCGAGGCTATTTACAGGGATGGGTCGTGGATGCCCGTATCTGAGTTCCTGGTTATACGCGAAGGAGAAATTGCCGAGAAAAAACTTATGCGTTTTAGAACGCTTGGTGATATTACCATTACCGGTGGCATAGAATCTGAGGCCGACACATTACAAAAAATTGTTGATGAAGTTTCCGCTGTGCGCAGCACAGAACGGGGTAACCGCGGTGACGATAAACGCTCGGAAACCGCAATGGAAGACCGTAAAAAGCTTGGCTATTTCTAACAACCAAACCCTTTATTATTTCAATTATTATTCTTTATGAAACATACAACGGAGTTATTACGCTTTACAACAGCAGGCAGTGTGGATGACGGCAAAAGCACGTTAATAGGACGTTTATTATATGATTCAAAATCTATTTTTGAAGACCAAATAGCCGCAATAAAACAGTCGAGCGAAAGAAAGGGGCTGGCACATATTGACCTGTCATTGTTAACCGATGGCCTGCGCAGCGAACGTGAACAGGGCATTACTATTGATGTTGCCTACCGCTATTTTGCAACGCCAAAGCGCAAATTTATTATTGCCGATACACCCGGCCACATACAATATACACGTAACATGGTTACCGGTGCATCAACTGCAAACCTTGCATTGATATTGGTTGATGCAAGAAATGGTATTGTTGAGCAAACCCGCCGCCACTCATACATCGCTTCACTGCTGCAGATACCGCATATTATTGTTTGCGTTAACAAGATGGACCTTGTGGATTATTCTGAAGAGGTGTTTGACGGCATAGTTGATTCATACACGGAATTTGCCAGTAAACTGGATATTAATGATATTCGCTACATACCTATCAGCGCCCTTGCAGGCGATAACGTGGTAAATCATTCTGAAAACACAAAGTGGTATCACGGGGCTACGTTGTTGCATACCCTTGAAACCATACATATTGGCAGCGATTATAATCATATTGACGCACGCTTTCCTGTACAGACTATCATTCGCCCACATTCAACCGAATATCACGATTACAGGGGCTATGCAGGCCGTATAGCTGGGGGTATTTTTCGCCCGGGTGATAAAGTAACTGTACTACCTTCTGGTCTTTCTTCAGCAATCAAATCTATCGACACCTTTAACGGCCGCCTTGAAGAGGCATTCTCACCAATGTCTGTTTCTATAACGCTTGATGATGATATAGATATTAGCCGCGGCGATATGATTGTTAAGGAGAATAATGTGCCCGAAATGAGCCAGGACCTTGATGTAATGCTCTGCTGGTTTAATGCAAAAAAAGCAAACACTGCGGCAAAATATTACCTGCGCCAGAGCACGCGCGAAGTAAGGACGGTTATTAAGGAAGTGGTATATAAAATGGATATAAACAACCTTCAAAGGGTTGAAGATGACAAGGAAATAAAAATGAACGATATAGTACGGGTGCGGCTGAGAACTACCCAGCCTGTAGTATATGATGCATACCGTAAAAATCGTTCAACCGGCTCGTTGATATTGGTTGACGAAACAACTAATGAGACAGTAGCGGCCGGGATGATAATTAAGTAATCGTAATACCATGGGTATTAAGGTAATTATACACATCTGTAGCAATTAAAGCAACGCCGTTGCTGCCAGGTGTAAATTGTATCGTTTGTATTGGCTGCGTAAGAATGTTTGGCAAACCCTGGCTTTATTTGGCCGCAATAGCCGTTGCCCTTGTATCAACAATCCCGTTATGTCCTGCTTTTTATGTGTATGCAACCTCCACGTAAAAAGTGCATTGATTTTTCCGCATTAATAGTCATATTCCTTAAAGGGAATTACTGTATTATTTAAAATTTTTTTCTCTCGCTTTATCCCACTATTTTAGCGGCTCAATATCCACGCGTTGCTTGCCGTTTAAAACTAAGATACTCATGTCAAAAAACATTATCATTACCGGTGGCGCAGGTTTTATCGGTTCTCATGTAGTAAGGCTGTTTGCAACAAAATATCCGCAGTACAAAATAATTAATGTTGATGCGCTCACATATGCGGGTAACCTTGAAAACTTGATTGATATTGAAGGCCTGCCCAATTATACGTTTGAAAAAGCCAATATACTTGATGCAGAAGCTATAAAAACTATAGTTGAAAAATATGGAGTTACGGACATTATTCACCTGGCGGCGGAAAGCCATGTTGACCGGTCCATACTGTCGCCCATGGATTTTATCTATACCAACATAGCGGGTACTGTAACTTTATTAAACGTTGCAAAGGAATATTGGAAGAAGAACCACGGTGAACACCGGTTTTACCATGTATCAACAGATGAGGTATATGGTACACTTGGTGAAACAGGGTTGTTTACAGAAACAACACCCTATTCGCCTAACTCACCATATTCAGCAAGCAAGGCCGCATCAGATCATTTTGTGCGTGCTTACGGCGAAACGTACGGCTTACCATATGTTATCTCTAATTGCAGTAACAATTATGGCCCCAATCATTTCCCTGAAAAATTGATCCCTCTTTTCATAAATAATATTATAAACAACAAACCGTTGCCGGTATATGGAAAAGGTGAAAATACCCGCGACTGGTTATTTGTAATTGACCACGCAAGGGCAATTGATGTGATCTTTCATTCTGGCAAAAATCACGAGACATATAACATCGGTGGTTTTAACGAATGGAAAAACATAGATCTTGTTAAATTAATGATTAAGCTGATGGATGAAAAACTCGGCCGTGCAGCAGGAACCAGCGAGCATTTAATAACCTATGTAACGGACAGGCCAGGCCATGATCTGCGTTATGCTATTGATGCCACAAAAATAAACAAAGAACTTGGCTGGAAACCATCTGTTACGTTTGAAGAAGGGCTAAGTAAGACTATTGACTGGTATCTTGAAAATACTGCCTGGCTTACGCACGTAACCAGCGGCGACTATCAAAATTATTATCAAACACAATACAGTAACAGGTAATGAGAATTGAAGAAACTCCATTAAAGGGATGCTTAATTATTCATGATGACGTGTTCGGTGATGATAGGGGTGGTTTTTTTGAAAGTTTTAACCGGCAGACGTTTTTTAAATTGACCGGGTTGGATGCAGATTTTGTACAGGATAACCAATCATCTTCTGTAAAAGGCGTACTGCGTGGCATGCATTTTCAGAAAGGAGATGCTGCACAGGCAAAACTGGTACGCGTGCTACATGGATCGGTATATGATGTGGCTGTTGATCTGCGCAAAGGCTCCCCCACTTTTGGCCAGCATTTTGGAATAGAGTTATCTGCCACATCCAAAACACAACTTTTTGTTCCGCGCGGGTTTGCGCATGGTTTTATTGTTTTAAGTGAAAAGGCTGTGTTTTTTTATAAATGCGATAATTACTACAATAAATCTGCGGAAGGTGGGTTGATGTATAATGACCCGCAAGTTGGTATTGATTGGAAATTGAAAGATGAAGAATTGATTTTATCGGAAAAGGACAAGGTTAATCCTACATTACAGCAGTTTATTGAAACCTTATAACAAATAGCATGAAAGGAATTATACTTGCAGGTGGTTCGGGCACAAGGTTGTATCCAATTACAAAGGGTATTAGTAAGCAATTGATGCCCATTTATGATAAACCAATGATCTATTATCCTTTGTCTGTGCTTATGCTTGCAGGTATAAAGGAAGTGCTTATTATAACAACACCTGAAGATAATGACCAATTTAAGCGTTTGCTTGGTAGTGGTGCTGAAATAGGTTGCTCGTTTACGTATGCGGTTCAGCAAAAACCTAATGGCCTTGCACAGGCCTTTGTAATTGGGGAGGAGTTTGTAGGCAGTGATAAAGTTGCCCTGATTTTGGGCGACAATATTTTTTACGGCTCTGGTTTTAGTAAGCTAGTTCAATCTTTTAACGATGTTAATGGCGCCGCCATTTTTGCATACGAAGTAAACGACCCTGAAAGGTATGGCGTGGTTGAGTTTGACAGCAATTTTAAAGCACTGTCTATTGAGGAAAAACCGAAGCAGCCAAAGTCAAACTATGCTGTGCCGGGTTTGTATTTTTATGACAATTCTGTTATAGAAATTGCGAAAAATATTAAACCATCCCCAAGAGGAGAGTACGAGATAACCGATGTTAACAGGGTTTATCTTGAACAAGGTACCCTACAGGTGGGTGTAATGAACAGGGGAGTGGCCTGGCTTGATACAGGTACATTTGACTCGTTAAGCGATGCCACAGAATTTGTAAGAGTAATAGAAAAACGTCAATCAAGAAAAGTTGGCTGTATTGAGGAAGTGGCATATCGTATGGGCTTTATTACCAAAGAAAAATTGATGGAATTAGCAAAACTATATATGAAAAGTGGTTATGGCGCTTATCTTGAAAAAGTGCAGTAACAACATAACTACTTCAGTGCAAAAGGAAATTGCTTTGTAATCTGTTATGTTATAAATTATCTGCCCGGCAACTAGTCCTTTATAAGCTCCAATGCCTTTTTAACGACCGCATCATTCTCATTGCTTACTTCAAAATAACCCTCGTTACGCCAAATTTGTCTTGCAAGCAAAATAGGCAGGCGACGCATAATATCAGCTTTTATATTGAGTGGAACAGTGCTTAGGTTTACGCTGTCTTTATGAGCAAAGGCAACAAGGTCCTGCCAATCGGCCTCACCCGGCTTATACATTGCGTATAGCTCCGCTGGTGTTTTAAAAGGCTGCAGTGTTGTTTTGTGCTGCATGTAATAATTGTATACGTAGTCGCTCAGGGTGCCTTTAATATATAATTGCGTGATAGCCCTTGATTGCATAGTTGTGTCAAAAGGTACAAATACATCCGGTGTTATACCACCGCCACCATATACGATATGACCACCTGGTGTTTTAAATATCGGGCCTGAATGTTTAGTCGTATCGCCATGAATAACTTCACCATCATGAAAGCGGTTTATCAGTTCGTCCTCATATTGTTCTCTGCCTTTGTCGTAAGGCTTTTGAATATTGCGGCCAAGGGGGGTATAATATCGTGCGATAGTTAATCGTAATGCACCACCGTTTGATAAATTAAACTGGTTTTGTACAAGCCCTTTGCCAAATGTCCTTCTGCCAATAATAGTTGCCCTGTCCCAGTCTTGTAAGGCGCCAGTAAGTATTTCACTCGCAGAGGCTGTTGATTCATTTACCAGTACCACAAGTTTGCCCTTCTCAAAAACGCCTTCTTTTTTGCAGGTATAATCCATACGCCCGCTTTTAGTGCCCTGGGTGTAAACTATCATCTTATTATCATCCAAAAATTCATCCGCAATATCAGTTGCCTGGTCAACAAGGCCGCCACCATTATCTCTTAAATCTAAAATAAGTTTCTGCATGCCCTGCTTTTGCAGTTTAGTAATGGCATCCATAAATTCAAAATAAGTGGTGGCTGCAAATTTGTTAATGCGTATAAATCCTGTTTGCGGGGCAATCATGTAAGCAGCGTCAACTGATGGCAGTGGTATCATGCCCCTCTCAATCACCAGCCTCTTTAAATCCTTGCCCCTTAAAAAAGTAATAGATACAGTTGAGCTTTGGGGGCCGCGCAGATATTTACGTATTTCATCACCGGCTATGTGTACACCAGCCATTTTAACACTGTCGTTTACCTTTATTATTTTATCACCAATTTGCACGCCGGCCTTCTCCGACGGGCCGCCAGGCAAAACACTTACTATGTTTACCGTATCGCCGAGTATTTGAAATTCTACACCGATGCCCTGAAACTTGCCATCAAGATCTTCGTTGACATACGCAACGTCCTTCGCAGGTATGTATACCGAATGAGGGTCAAGATGTGACAGAATATTATCAATAGCATAATCATCAAGGCTGTCTTGCTTAACATCATCAACATATTTTGTTTTCACAAGATCCATCACTTCTTCAACGGAATTGATGCCATTGTTCCTGAAAAAAACGCCTGCACCTGCTGTATTGCCGCGCAGCGTAAAGCCTAGGTACATACCAATGATCATTATTACAGAAAACATTAAAGGCAGCCAAACTTGTAATTTTTTACTTCCCATACATAAAAAAGTTGCTTCTTTGTATCCAATATAACGCACATCCCGCCAATAAAGCCAATGAAAGCCCGTGCAAGGGATGACGTATTAAAAGCGCGAATATCAGAAATATAGTTGAATTGAGGTTGTAATGATTTGTTGAAAGGTAAAAAATGCACGTATGAATGTTAAGCTAATTGCCGATAGCGGGGCCACCAAATGTGAATGGTGCCTGCTGCATGAAGGCAAAAAGAAAAAAATACTCACACAGGGAATAAGCCCATATTTTTTAGGGCAGGAAGAAATTGTAGCCTTGTTACAAAAAGAGTTGCTGCCTAAGCTGAAAAATATAGCGATAGCCGAAGTATATTATTACGGAACAGGCCTTGGTAATACCAACAATGTTAAGGTAATAATTAAAGCACTTAAAACGCTTTTTCCCGGTGCGGATGTTGAGGCAAATACAGATTTGCTTGCTGCTGCCAGGGCTTTGTGCATTAATGAAAAAGGTGTTGCCTGCATTTTAGGTACAGGATCAAATTCATGTTATTATAACGGTAAGAAAATTATGAAAAACAGCCCCGGCCTCGGCTATGTATTGGGTGATGAAGGCAGCGGTTCGTACCTGGGCAAAAGAGTAATACAGCATTATCTCTATAACACTTTTGACGAAGACCTTAAAGCAAGGTTTGACGCAACTTTTACCACAACACCGCTTGAAATACTTGAGCGTGTGTATAAGGGGCAGCAGCCTAACCGCTACCTGGCATCGTTTACAATTTTTCTCGCCCAAAACCGCGGGCATTACATGATTGAGAATATTATTGAGGATAGTATAAACGATTTTTTCTTTAACCATTTATACAAATACAGTGAGAGCTGGCTATACCCGATAAGCTTTACCGGAAGTGTTGCTTACGGCTTTAAGGATGTTATTCAGCAACTTTGCAATACTTATGAGTTGGAGCTGGGCAAAGTATTGCAACAACCGATGGACGGGCTGGTACAATACCACAGCTGAGTACGAGGTTAGAAGTATGAAGTGAAAATAACCCGGCACCGGCAATTTGAAATTGATAGAAATATGACTGATTTTGTTAAAATAACGGAGCAATCATCAAACTACCGGCATCTTGAAAAGATGAGTGTGAGTGAGATTATTGCCGGTATTAACGAAGAAGATAAAAAAGTGGCAGCTTCTGTTGAAGTTGCTTTGCCGCAAATAGCCAAGCTTATTGAAGCCGCAAGCGACAAAATGCTTAGCGGAGGTAGGCTGTTTTATATTGGCGCGGGCACCAGCGGCAGGCTGGGCATTCTAGATGCAAGCGAATGCCCGCCAACGTACGGAGTGCCTTATGGCCTTGTGCAGGGAGTTATTGCCGGTGGTGATATTGCTATTACCAGGGCCGTAGAAAAAGCTGAAGATGATGCAGGGCAAGGCTGGATTGACTTACTGGGCTACAATATTACCAGTGCAGATTTTGTTGTGGGTATTGCATCAAGCGGAACAACGCCTTATGTAATTGGTGCCTTGCAGCAATGTAAGCTAAATGGCATTGAAACCGGCAGCATTGCGTGCAACCCGGGAAGTCCGCTATCCGCTGTTGCTGATTACCCGGTTGAGGTAGTTGCAGGGCCTGAGTTTATTACAGGCAGTACACGTATGAAGAGCGGCACCGCACAAAAAATGGTGCTTAATATGATCTCAACTACCTGTATGATTCAATTGGGCAGGGTAGAAGATAACCGCATGGTAAATATGCAGCTTACTAACGATAAGCTGGTTGACAGGGGTACCAAAATGGTAATGGAAAAACTTGGTTTGAGTGATTATGAAGAAGCAAAACAATTGCTGTTAAAATATGGCAGCGTGAAGAAGGCTGCAGAAGCCAGGAGTTATTAAAGAAATATTTTTAAAACCAGTTGTTGATAATCACAGGTATAGATAATAAATTAAAGTAATAGTGGAAAAACCATCGTTTAAAAAAAGCCCATCCTTTCAGTCAAAGAAAAATATTGTTGCCGGGCGCAACCCGGTAATTGAGGCATTGAAGTCAGGGCAGCTGATTGATAAAATTTTGCTGTTTAAAAATGCCGGTGGTGACATAATAAATGAAATACGCGGGCTTGCAAAGCAGCATAATGTGCCCCTGCAATACGTACCCAACGAAAAGCTTAACAGTCTTACCAATATACAGCACCAGGGGGTAGTTGCGTTTAAATCCGCCGTAGTATACCAGGACCTGCAGCAGGTAATTGATTGGGTAAATAGTAAGGGCGAAACGCCGTTGTTTTTAATGCTTGATGGTGTAACAGATGTGCGTAACATAGGCGCTATAGCCCGCAGCGCGGTCTGCTGTGGTGTGCAGGCAATAATTATACCTGATAAAGGCGTAGGCGCATTAAATGAAGATGCCGTTAAAAGCAGCGCAGGTGCGCTTGAACTTGTGCAGGTTTGCCGTGTAAATAGCTTGCTTAAAGCACTTGATACATTGCATTTAAACGGCATAAGGGTTTACACATCAGAAATGAAGGCCGAACAGAAATTATACGAAATATCATTTATCGAGCCTTGCTGCGTTGTAATGGGTAATGAAGAAAAAGGCGTTCAGTCGTACATGACTAAATCAGCCGATGCTAAATTTGCCATACCGATGAAGGGCGATTTTGATTCACTAAACGTTTCTGTTGCAACAGGTATTATTTTGTATGAGGCTATGAAGCAGAGGATTTTACAACTCTAAAACCTCTTGCCAATGCTAAAACCTATCCATGGTATAGCACCGCTTTCCCCGGAACCAGTCACAAACAAAATGGGTATAAGTGTAGCCCTTATCTGTATCCTGCCGTTTGGCGGCATGTAACGGTAACTTGTAATTAACGATATTATGTTTATTCCATTGCCAGTTAAAAATAAATAGGAATAACCCGTGCCTACCTCAATAAAATGCTGTTTGTTTTGCGATACGGGTATGTTGTACGAAAGGCCCACCGGTGCAGTGCCAAACAATACAATGTCCCCTCCGTTAAAAAAATCGGGCAAAACACCGCCGCCAAAACCAACATGAAAACTTAAACCACCAGGTTTTTTGCTGAAATATCTTTCATAGTTAAAAGTAGCACCAATAATATTCTGACCACCGCCTTCAATATACCACCCATTTTGTTTGGTAGTATCTGCTTGAGCGCTGGCTTTTTGTACAGTCGCTCCAAACACCAGCACAAAAATTATTGCCAAAAGGGCTGTGGCTTTTTTCATAATGTTTTTTGAAAGGTTATTGAAGTTGCTTAAAGGTATGAAAAGTTACTATGGTTATTAATAGAGCAATAATCTACTATAAATTTTGGATGGCTGCCCTTTTTGCTGGATTGTAATTGGTTTATTATTTTGGCCTTTTTGAGATTTTGGCGTTATAATACCTCAATTGAAAGTTTTTTCACTTAAAACAGGCCTTTTTTCGTATGCACCGGCCTTTTAAAGCCCATTTTTAAATTACAGTTCGTTATAACACCGCCAACCCTTAATTTTACCGCCCAATTATAACCTAAGTCAGCGTATGCCACAATACCCGAACAGGCAATTTTTAGATTTTGAGCAGCCAATAAAAGAGTTATATGAGCAAATTGACCAAACGAAGAAGCTGGCTGAAAAAAATACTAAAATAGATTATACATCAACCATTGAACAACTTGAAATCAGCATACTTGACAAACGCAAAGAAATAACTGCCCAGTTAACACCATGGCAAAGGGTGCAGCTTAGCCGTCACCCGGACAGGCCCTATACTTTTAAGTACATAGAAAAAATGGCCACAAACTTTGTTGAACTGTATGGCGACAGAAATGTGAAGGATGACAAAGCAATGGTTGGTGGCTTTGCGCAATTAGATGGTCAAACGGTTATGTTTGTAGGCCAGCAAAAGGGTATAAACACCAAAATGCGGCAACAGCGCAACTTTGGTATGGCTAACCCGGAAGGTTACCGCAAAGCCCTGCGTTTAATGAAGCTAGCCGAAAAATTTGATAAACCTATTGTTACATTAATTGATACGCCGGGCGCTTTTCCGGGGCTTGAAGCTGAAGAAAGGGGGCAGGGCGAAGCCATTGCCCGTAATATTTACGAGATGATACGGCTTAAGGTGCCTGTTATTTGCGTTATTATTGGCGAGGGGGCCAGTGGTGGCGCTTTGGGTATTGGCGTGGGCGATAAGGTGCTAATGATGGAGAATTCATGGTACAGCGTAATATCGCCGGAAAACTGCAGCACTATATTGTGGCGCAGCTGGGCCAAAAAAGAGGTGGCTGCTGAACAGCTTAGGTTAACCGCAACTGATATGAAAGGCTTTGGCCTTGTTGACGAAATAGTAGCTGAGCCTTTAGGCGGCGCCCATTGGGATTACAACGAAGCTGCCTGCATGCTGAAAAAATCGATATTGCAGGCATTGAGTGAGATTAAAAATATCCCCGCTGACAAGCGCATTGATGAAAGAATTGTGAAGTTTGGGAAAATGGGCTTTTGGGATGAAGAACCGGTGGATGATTGATTGGTTGGGTAGTAATAAGTTTGAAAAGTATGAATGTTTGAGTAGTTTGAGTGTTATTTCGTCAACTTTCAAACATTCAAACTACTCAAACATTCAAACTAAATAGGAGTATAAATTTTAAACAGCAATAAATGTCTCTCAGGAAAACATTAAGGGGTACCGGTGTAGCACTTGTAACACCATTCAGGCAAAATTTTGACGTGGATTACGATGCCCTCGGGAAAATAATTGATTATGTTATTAAAGGAGGAGTAGAATATATAGTAACGCTGGGCACAACCGGCGAAACCCCTACATTAGATAAGCAGGAGAAGACCAGTGTTGCGAAATATACTTTTCTTAAGGTAAATAAACGTGTACCGGTTGTTGTGGGCATTGGCGGCAACAACACTAAGGAGCAGGTGCATGACCTTGAGACCTTTCCACTTGAAGAAGCTACAGCTGTATTAAGCGCGTCACCGTACTACAGCAAACCATCGCAGGAAGGTTTGTACCAGCATTATAAGGCGCTGGCAAAAGCATCGCCTAAACCTTTGGTGCTATATAATGTACCCGGCCGTACAGGCCGTAACCTTACAGCCCAAACTACATTAAGGCTTGCCAACGAAGTTGAAAATATTGCAGGTATAAAAGAGGCAACCGATGATATGGCACAGTGCATGAAAATATTACGCGACAGGCCAGAGGACTTTTTGGTGGTGAGTGGTGATGATGCATTAACGCTGCCGCAAATAGCCTGCGGAATGGATGGCGTTATAAGTGTTGCGTCCAATGCGCTGCCAAAACAGTTTACTGAAATGGTGCGTAAATGCCTGCACGGTGAATTTAAGGAAGCAAAAGCCATTAACGACAAACTAATTGAAGGTTATGAATTAATGTTTGCTGAAAACAACCCGGCTGGTGTAAAAGCGTTTATGGCGGACAAAGGGTTAATAAAAAATATCTTACGCCTGCCTGTTACACCTGTTAGCAAAGAGTTGAATAAGAAGATAAAAGAATATTGCAGCAGGTAGTTACTTATAAGTAAAATTAATGCGTTGAAGTGTGTTGGCCCCGCATAAACTGCGGGGTTATTTTTTTCCCCATACCCAATTATTCAGGTGCGCCGGTATGCGCTGCTATTTCTTTTATTGCTTCATCAAGATTGGTTGATGCTTGGGTAACCATATTAATTATCACCGTATTAAATGGATCAGCACCGTCATTAAAATTAAACAGGTTTACCAGGCCAAGTATGTTAGCCACATGATTACGCAATTTGTGCGATTGCAACCACGCAATTTGACGCAATTGTTTATTTTGTTTTTCAATCTTGTCCTGGTAATTCTGCTGCTCAGTAACATCCCTGGAAAAACAGCTTATCCCAGCCACGTAATTATTCCGGTCATATACTGGGTTAAAACTAACCTCATCATACCTGGTGGTTTCGCCGTTGTTTTCAATCCAGGTAATTTTAAACGCCTCCCCATTAAATGCCCTTTCATAATATTCCTGCCAGGCGGCCATAGTATCGTTGCTGTAATCTTCTGGTACAATCGTGTTAACACGTTTGCCGGTAATTCTCTCCAGCCTGTCCCAAAAGGCTTTGTTTGCAGTAACTATATTAAAATCCCTGTCAATTGACCATATAATATCCCTTGTGTTATTAATTATTGCGCTTAGATTTTGGCGGTCGTTAAACAGCTGCTCCTGTATTTTTTTTTGTTGGGTTATGTCCAAAAAAAACACAGCGATCCCCTCTTTTGAAGGGTAGGCATTTACTGAGATCCATAAACTAAGCGGCGAATAGAAGTCTTCAAAATGTACCGCGGTATTTGCCTGCATGGCTTTTTGATATTCGGCAAATATTTTCATGTAGCCTGTTTCGGGAAAGATCTCCCAAAATGTTTTGCCAATCACATCTTCCCTTTTGCGCTGCGCCACCCTCTCAAATTCTTTATTAATATAAGTAAACCGCCAGTTACGGTTGAGGGCAAAAAAACCGTCTGTTATACTTTCAAGAATGTTCTGTATTTCTGCATTTTTTTCTTCAAGCTCAGTTTTTATTTTAATTTCTTCGTCAACGCTTATAGCGGCTGCTAATCTTGCGCGACTATCATTAAATTGAATGTTACTTGAAAAAACGTGCACATGTACTGAGCTGCCATCTTTACGCATGTGCTTCCAAACACCGGCATCATAGTAGGTCCGCCTCGGGCCTTTATTTATTTCATAAAAAGCAACCATATCCTCTGGTGGCTTTAAATCTTTTAACGACAGTAGTAAAAACTCGTCTTTCGTGTAGCCATATTGTTCAAGCGCAGCATTATTAACGTCAATAAAAGCAAGATTACCAGGGTTAAAAATAAACATCGGGCACGGGTTCTCATCAAAAAGAAGGCGTGTGTTGTCTATAGGTCTTATTGGACTATTTTGCAGCATTTACGATTATTACTGGAAGTGCGGCAGTAACAGCCGTTATTTATGTAAGTTAGTTGTAATATCTAATATTGCAAAAACGTACAATAAAATTAATGCACCAGTCCCAGGAAGGGGTTGTTGTTATGGCCTTCTTTATTTGTTTTCAAAACAGCCATTGTAAGCCTGCTTGTGCAGATTAGACGGTTTGCTTCGTCCCTTATTTCTATGCCCCACACTTGAGTTGAACCGCCAATATGAATAGGTTTTGCGGTACCCGTAACGCGGCCGCTTTTAACGGAGCGTATATGATTTGCATTGATATCAAGCCCAACACAGGCATATTGTGCAGGGTCAACCACGAGGTTAGCGCCAATACTACCGAGTGTTTCTGCCAGCACCACAGATGCCCCGCCATGAAGTATACCCATGGTTTGGGTTGTTCTTTCATCAACGGGCATGGTGCCTTTTAAATAATCGTCACCCAACTCAGTAAATTGAATGTCAATATGATGTATCATATTGTGATTCCTGAACTGCTGTATATCTGCAATGTTGTATGGATGAAACCAAATAGATGACATAAGAAATAGTTTACGGGATGCAGTATCATCCCTCTGAAACGTAACTTGAGTAACCAACTTTTTTATACAGTTTCGACAACCGATGAGCATGCTCGTCATAAGCGCTTTCAAATAACTCAATTGCTCTTTCATTGCCGACTACTGCTCCGCTGCTTAAAACTTTTGGCGGCCTGCCTGCTTCTGTCAGTAGTTTAGCTACCTCAGCTTTAATGCAGTTAATTAGCATTATACCCCCGATAGTTGAGCCCGGCGATACCGGTGTATCAAGCCCGTCAATTTTTATCATTGCATCTCCCAATGGGGCGCCTGTATCTAAAACATAATCGGAAAAATCCCCCAATTTTTTCCCGTCTGCGCGCTTGCTTGTGGAACCGGCGGAATGAAGTTTTGTAATAATACTTGCTACCGGAATGTTTTTTCGCTGAAAAATTTCCGCCATTTCAATAGGAACGATATTAGTTCCGCTGGATGAAATAATTAAAGCAGCATCTTGATCATTCAGGTCAAAATTGCGCAGTATCCTGTCGGCAAGCCCCGGCACATTTTCCAAAAACATAGCCTGCCTTTGCCCGTTGGCGCCAACAACATTGTTGTGGTAGGTAAGCGATAATTCAACAATGGGGTTAAAACCGGGAAAGCTGCCATACCGTGGCCACATTTCCTCAACCATTATCCTGCTATGGCCTGAGCCAAATAAATGCACCATTCGGCCAGCCAGAATTGTTTGCGCAAATATTGCAGCTACTTTTTTAATAGTCTCCTGTTGTGCTTCTACAATAGCCGCAATGGTACGGCATTTTTCAATATATATTTCAGTTACATTCATTCGCTTTTGTCGTTTTTATATTTGTCTAATGCAAAAAAAGCCGCACCCATAGCACCTGCAAAATCGCCAAACAATGCTTTTTTTATTTCGGCTTTATTGGTCTGCAAACGCCACTCATACATCGCTACAAAATCTTCAAGGGGCTTAAATAAGTCGTCTCCGGCTTCTGTAATACCACCACCTAATAATATTAACTCAGGAGATAAGATATTTGTTAGAGAAGCAATACCTACCGCCAAATTCCGCACGGAAGATAACCAAACCCACTGCGCAAAATAATCACCCTTTGTATAGTCTGCTAACAGATCATGTGTTTGCTGGTATTTGCCTAAGCTTCTTTTGCTGATTGTGCAATTGCCTATTGCATCTTCTAAGCTGCCGGGAATGCCTGTTATATCTGCTTCGCCGTTGCTGTTTAGTGTTAAATGGCCCAAATGCCCTGCTTTTTGAAATGCCCCTGCATAAGGCTTGCCATCAATTAAAATAGCACCGCCCACACCTGTGCCAAGGGTTAACAGCACTACATTTTTTTTGCCAATTGCGGCACCTGCTTTAGCCTCTGCAAGCAATGCGGCCACCGCATCATTCACCACCCATGCGTTACAATTAAAGCAATCACGCCACATCAAATTTTCCAGGCCATTTAAGCGCCCGGGCATAAACCCAATAGCGGTGTTATCATCATTGCAAACACCCGGTGCTGATAAACCTATTACAACTTTTTCGTGACCTATGATCTTCTTTACGTCTTCAACTGCATTTATCACATTTTCCCGCCATGCCATGCCTTCATCATTTGTTGGCACATAAGCCTGGTGCAATATTTTTCCATCCGCGTCCGCCGCAAGCACTTTTATTCTTGTTCCGCCCAAATCAACACCTATCGCTGTTACTGACATATTTTTTGTTTAGTGCTGTCCATCGCTTATTCCCCAACCTCCATCAACCGCTATTAACTGGCCTGTGGTAAATTTTGAATCATCACTCATAAAATAGCATGCTATCCCATCAAGATCACCCGCATGCCCTATACGGCCACCATCCAAAGGTTGTTTTGTTTTAATAAAAGCAAGAATTTTTTCGTCACCAGCAGCCCTTTTAGCCATAGGGGTTTCAACAAGCGCAGGTGCAACAGTATTGATGCGAATGTTATGTTTTGCATAATATGATGCAATTGATTTTGTAAAACCTATAATAGCCGCTTTTGCAGCAGAATAGGCATGCGTAACAAAATATTCAGGAGAGGGGGAGTAGCCCAGTACAGACGACATGTTTAAAATAGTACCGCCTGTATGCTGACGCATGAATTGCTTTACCGCAGCTTTATTTGAAAGCATCAGCGATGTAAGATTAAGTTGCAGGGTTTTTTCCCAGCCATCCAGCGTTAGTTCGTGTAAGGGGCCATCGCCAAATCTTCTGCCGCTGCCGCCGGCAACATGATATAAACCGCTAAAACTGCCAAAAGCTTCTATACATACTTCTATTGCATGCGGTACCGTTTTTTCATTGGATGCATCACCCGTAACAGCTTTACCATTATCATTTAACAACACCGATGCCTCTGCTGCACTTTCTTCGTTACGGCCAATAACAACTACCCTGGCACCCTGCTTTATAAAAGCAAGTGCTGCGGAAAGGCCTAAACCTGTAGTGCCGCCTGCAACAACTATGTTTTTGCCAGTAAGCATAACCTTATTTTAATTGTTCACTGCTAAAATGTCCACCCTGCTCAAGCACAATGTAAGGTTGCTGAGCGTTGCCAGCTTCCTGTGCAAACCAGGCGGGGTCAGCCGTGTTAAAGGTAAACATATCGTAGTGGCATGGCATAACCACACGTGCCCCAATAGCTTTAGCTAAATCAACGGCTTCTTTTCCATCAAGGTTGCCCGCGATGCCGCGCGCCGGATCGTTGCCGTTAATCGGCAGCAATGCAACATCAATATTAAAAGGTTTTAGCAAAGCCACCATATCATCAAACCATAAGGTATCACCGCTATGATAAACACTCCACCCGCCAAACTGTATAACATATCCCATAAATTTGGGATGGCCATTTTCGTCCCTTTCAATCTCATTATGTTTTGCCGCTAAACCATGAAAAGTAAATGCACCAATGGTTACCTGTTGCCCGTCAGTTAAGCCGGTGAAAAAATCGGCGGCCATTTTTATCCTGTCGGCAACAAACTGCCTGTTGGCCTCAGGAATTATAAATTGAATACCCGGGTTATTTTGTAACACAGCTATAAGTGTCTCCCCATCCAAATGGTCAGTATGATTGTGACTCGATGTTACAATTAAAATATCTTTAAGTAAAGCAGGGTTAACGACACGCTCGCTTATGCGAATGTGTTCCTTATTAGTACCCGCATACTTTTTTGTGAGGGAATCTGATAGATATGGGTCAATCAATATTTTTTGCCCTTTCCATAATAGCAGGTAGCCACTTTGTCCAAGCCACCACAGATGAAAATTATCTTCGTCGTGCGAAAACGTTTCTATCTCTGCAAGCAGGGCCTCATCTTTAATAAGCGCTGGCTTTAAACTCATCTGTAAGAATATTTAATGAATACTTTTTACGACTCTGGTTACAGTTTTTTACAAATCAACCAATCAATTTTCTTACTATTTACCATCTTCCCCTCTCACCATTTTTGCACCTTTAACCATGTTAGCCAGTTTTTGCCTTGCAGCCCATCGCGCAGTTTGGCTAAGGCCACAGTCCGGGGCAACAGACAGCTTTTCAGCAGGCACATATTTTAAGCACCGGTGTATTCGCTCAGCAACGTCGGCGGGGGTTTCTATGTAATAATTTTTGACGTCGATGATGCCAACAGCCACATCCATCTTTTCTGCAAAAACGGCTAACAATTCTATCTCTGCAAATTCACGGTTTGCCATTTCAATATGTACTTCATCAACAGTTAGATCAAGAAAGTCCGGCAGCATCGGTTTAATGCTCCTGTAACCAACAGGCCTGCCCTTAAAATTGCCAAAACATAAGTGGGTTGAAAGATGGCATTTACCAACTACCGGCGCAACAGTGCGGTTAAAAATATCCGCAAAGCGTTTTGTATCTTCTTTGTAAGCGTAACAACTCATAGATGGTTCATCAACCGTTATCTCAGTACAACCCGCCGCAACAAGGTCTTCCAGTTCTTTGCTAACAAAAGGCATTAAAGCCTCTGTAATTGCGTAGCGGTCTTTATACATTTCGTTTGGCATAAGCCTGCCGCTTAACGTATACGGACCGGGCACACTTGCTTTAAGTGTTGGGCCTGCAGGTGCTAATTTTTTTAACCGTAAATATTCTTCAACAGCACCAAGGCCGCGCGGTGCCTTCAATTGAGATACGATATTATTTTTCCCGCGCTGGTCATGCGCAGGTGGCCCAAACTTTCTTGTTTCGGTCTCATTGGCTTCTATACCATTAATAAACCCATAAAATGAAAGATTAAAATCAAGCCTTGTTTGTTCGCCATCAGTAATAACATCAAGGCCCGCTGTAACCTGGTCGTGAATGGCAGCTATTACAGCATCTTCAATCATCTCTTTTATATCCGCAGCGCCAAACTTATTCAGGTTTTGCGAAGAAAACTCCAGCCATCCGGGAAAAGGGTAGCTACCTACTACTGTTGTGCGTATTGGTTGTTGTTTCATAACAATGATTTTGATCCTGCTATTAAAGCCGCCTGTTAAATTGTATTGTATTGCATTTAAAAAACAAACCCGTTAGACCGGGTAAAATTAGGAGAATACTGTAATATGGTTGCAGTATTTTTAAGGCATGCTTTTATTACTTCTGCGCAAGTGCAAACACCTGCTGCATATCATTTTCACTTAAGTCAAAATCAAATACCTGCAGGTTTTGCAGGCTGTGCTTTTCAGTTCCAGCTTTCGGTATAGCCGCAACCTTATCCTGCTGCAGGAGCCAGCGAAGCACAATTTGGGCACCTGACCGCTGATACTTTGCTGCGAGTTTTTTTATAATAGGTTCTCTCAATACTTCCCCTCGGGCTAACGGGCTATAGGCCGTTAGCATCAACCCCTGTTGCTGCATGTATTGCAGTAATTGTTTATTATTGTTGTAGGGTGAGTATTCTACCTGGTTACAACAAACGGGCGCTATTTTTTGTGCCTGCATTAGCTGTGTAAGCGAAAAGTTACTCACGCCAACCAGTTTTGTATATTGCTTATATAGGCAATCATTTAAAAAGCCGGCTGCCAGTTTATTGGTATCGTCATCTGCCGGCCAGTGCAATAGTAGCAGATCTAATGTATCTATTTTTAACTTACGCAGGCTTTCTTCAACACATGGAATGAATTTATTTTTTGAAAAATTTGATGGCCAAACTTTGGTGGTAATAAAAATATTATTGCGGTTTATACCTGATGCTTTAATGGCATCGCCAACATCACCTTCATTACCATACATTTCAGCGGTATCAATGTGCCTGTAACCAAGCAAAAGCGCACGCTGTATTTCGCGTGCGCCTTCTTTGCCTGTTAGCTTATATGTGCCCAGCCCCAGTGCCGGTATAGTTACCTTTTGAATATCTAATAACTTTTGTTGCATTTGCTTAAATGTTCGGCTTTCCTTAGCAGGCCTTAACATTCAGCAAAGTTATTAGTTTATGCATCCCGCAACCGGGGCATAGCAGCATAGTTTTAATTTACCTTGATCCAATTTGTGCCGTCACTTTCAAGCTGGTAAACCGTAGTATTTGCTAAAGTTGTTATTGAACTGCCGGTTGCATCTAAAATAGCTGATGCAAAACTCCAGTTGAATGTACCTGATGTGTTTTGGTTCCATACGGTTATTTTAAAACCGCTGTAACTGCTGGCTGCTGGCAATGTAATAACCCTGTTAGCTGTTAGGCTTGCTAACTTCACCATTTGCATTATATCCGTTACCGTGTAATTGGCGGATCCACTGGCAGAAACAACAACATCGCTGGAAAGCACCCTTCTCCAGGGCGAAAAAGTGCCAGAGCTGTTTCTTCTAAAATACATTTCGTCAGCACCCGTCCTTAGATACAATTGGTTTGAGAAACTCGTACTTTGTCCCAATGACAATAAATCGCCCGAGCCACCCGGTGCATTTGCAGAACCGCTTTGAATAAAAGCAGTTACTGAGGATGTTATAGTATTAACATCAACAGACAGGACAGGTGAATAAGTGCCCTGCTTTCCTAATTGCACGGCGGGCAAATTGGTTGCCCCGGTTGATTGATTATAAGGGGCCACATAGCCAGTTACCGAATTGGTAAAGATATTTGGAACAGACTGTCCCGGCAAGATGTTCTCTCCATTGACATATTTTAAATTGGCGCCGTTCCAAAATAAAACAGGGTTAGAGCTATTTTCAAGCAAAATTAAATCGCCAAGCGCATAGTAGGTGCCTGTGGAATCAGATACTCCCGGCTGGATACATGCTCCATGAATTGATATCATGGCTGTGCAGCCTCCGTCTAACACAACAAAATTTTGTTGCTCGATAGTTGATAGCACTACGTTAGCTCCGCTAACTGTGGTACCTGCAGCTAATGATAAACTTACACTGCCTGAAGAAATATATGATGCAATAACCGCGGACAAAACACTGCCAGATGAGCCGGCACCCGCCACTGTAACAAATCTGCCAACATCTGAAGGTGAGAAAGTAAATGTTGCAGATGACAGGGTGGTACTGCCGCTGCTGATTGCACCATCATTAAATGTAGACAGGCTGTAAGGGTTGCCGGCGCCATCTTCGCCCTTGAGGTTTACAAAAACAAAGGTGTCAGCATTTATTGTGCTTGTGTAGCCATTTACGTATATAAGGCCGCCAATATTCGCGTCACCTGATATATTAATAAAGCTCATGGACTGGACTGAAGACTTTGGAAAAGGCGAATTTGGATTTGTATACTGTGTAATACTTATGCCCGGGCCGCCATTACTTTTTAGTTTTATGTTTTGCAAATAACCAGGGTCCCCGCCATCAGGTAATTCAATACCGCCATCCTTGAAATATGAAACGCTAAGGTTTGCTAAAATGGAGGTATCCTGTAGCGCCGTTGGGGTATTTGAGGAACCGCCTATTCCACTGAAATCAGACCTGAATGAAATACCAT
>Ga0206806_1069_pt1 | contig 24285 bp, 21 predicted proteins | sample Alteio_BWOrgCont_60_FD_152911 | JGI IMG/M metagenome (GOLD analysis project Ga0206806, IMG submission 152911) | Enriched cells from forest soil in Barre Woods Harvard Forest LTER site, Petersham, Massachusetts, United States -... | ecosystem: Environmental > Terrestrial > Soil > Temperate forest >... | reverse complement strand
AGCCCGACATATTAAATTACATGGCAAAGCATGGCTGGCAATTAGTAAGTTCAGTAATAGTGGGTAATATGGGCGCGCAAGACCATTTTTTTATGAAGAAAGAATATTAAAAAGCTGCTGTTGGATAAAATGCGGGGAATTAAAGTTGTTTTCATAATTTGCCAGTTCTAACGATACAACCAACAAATTATGTCAAAAAACAAGTTTTTGCTGCCGTTTATTTTAGTGTGCTCGTTGTTCTTTTTATGGGCGTTTTTGCATAATCTTAATCCCACACTTATACCCCATTTAAAAAAAGCATGCCAGTTAAGCGATACACAGTCTTCTTTTATTGATTTTGCAGTATACATCGGATATTTTACTGTGGCAATTCCAGCAGGTTTGTTTATTCACAGGTTTAGTTATAAAAAAGGTATTTTACTTGGCCTGGGTTTGTATGCGCTCGGCGCCTTATTGTTCATCCCTGCTGCTGCGACAAGGGAGTATACTTTTTTTCTTGTCGCATTGTTTATATCAGCAAGCGGTGCAACTTTTCTTGAAACAGTAGCAAACCCTTACGTAACAGTTTTGGGTGACCCAAATACAAGTGAACAGCGGCTAAATTTTGCCCAATCGTTTAACGGTCTTGGTGCCGCCGTGGCACCGGCGTTAGGCGGAAGATTCATTTTATCAGGCATTGAACATTCAAAAGAAGAGCTAGCGAAAATGTCTCCAGCCGATTTGCACACATACCTTAATTCGGAAGCCTCAACTATCAAGATTCCTTATTTAATAATGGCGTTAGTGGTAATCATGGTCGCTATGCTTTTCGTTTTCACAAAATTGCCTGAGGTATCGGAAGGCGGCCATTCATCAAAATTCTCCTTAAATGTTTTCAAATATAGTCACTTAAAATGGGCGGTAATTGCTGAATTTTTTTATGTTGGTGCACAAGTTGGCGTTGGAAGTTTTATTGTGCGGTATTCTAAATATGTATCGGGGCTCGATGAGAAAAAAGCAGAGTTTTTTTGGGCTATGGCCATGGTCGGCTTTATGGCAGGCAGGTTTGCGGGAACCTTTTTCATGAGATATATTAAACCTGCAAAGCTGCTTTCTCTCTACGCGTTTATAAATATCATTTTGCTATCAATTGCCCTCGCTGCTAATGGGATGGTAGCCATCTATGCTGTTTTGGCCGTGCCATTCTTTATGTCAATAATGTTCCCTACAATTTTTGCTTTAGGTATAAAAGATTTAGGCGAGGACGCTAAAATCGGCTCGTCTTTTCTTGTCATGTCCATTATTGGTGGTGGGTTAATACCTATTGTAATGGGCTTCATCTCCGACAAAACCGGCAGCATGCAAACCGCTTATATTATGCCGCTGATATGTTTTGCAGTAATATTGTTTTTTGGGTTGAAAGGGTACAAAATAAAAAACACGCCCACCTATAACGAGGTGGAACAAAGCCCCGTTGTTATATAATATAAAACAGGTATTGCATGAAAAGATACGCGCTTGCGCTTGACTTGAAAGATGATGAGCAGTTAATAAAAGAATATGAACAGTATCACCAGGATGTATGGCCTGCTATTTTAGAAAGCATACACAGCGCCGGTATTGAAAGCATGGAAATATACCGAGCTGGCAACAGGTTGTTCATGATGATGGAAACAAATGACAGCTTTAGCTTTGATAGAAAAGCGTCAATGGACGCAACCAATGAAAAAGTGCAGCAATGGGAAGCGTTAATGTGGAAATACCAGCAGGCTATACCATCAGCAAAGCCCGGGGAAAAGTGGGTGCTGATGGAGAAGATATTTGAAACATCAGCACATTAGCCTGTATTGAAAAAGGATGATATTAAAATGGGAACAGGATTCCTCTATGAACTATGAACAATAAACTATGAACTAATTGATAAAAACTATGTTGAGTTTAGAAAATAAACATGCAGTTATTACAGGTGGCGCAAGTGGCATTGGCAAAGCTGTTGCAATGCTTTTTGCAAAGCAGGGCGCATTTGTAAATATTATTGACATTGGTGAAGATGCTGCCAATATTGCAACCGGCGAAATAAAACAGCTTGGCGGTAAGGCAACAGCGTATATATGCGATATTACACGCCAGCAAAAGGTTATGGAGGTGTTTAACAGTATTGAAAAAATTGACATACTGGTTAATTGCGCGGGCATATCGCACATAGGCAAAGCAGATAATACAAGCGAGTTTGATTTTGAGCGGATCTTTAACGTTAATGTAAAAGGCATGTACAACTGCCTGCACGCCGCTATACCTTTGATGAAGAAAAATGGCGGTGGCGTTATATTAAATATGTGCTCAGTAGCAGCGTTGGCCGGCTTAAGTGACCGTTTTGCTTACAGCATGAGTAAGGGTGCCGTGTATGCCATGACGATGAGTGTGGCTAAGGATTACCTGGCAGACCATATTCGCTGTAATTCTATTTCACCGGGAAGGGTGCATACACCTTTTGTGGATGGTTTTTTGAAAAAGACCTACCCCGGCAGAGAGGAGGAAATGTTTGAGAAGCTTTCTAAAACACAACCTATAGGGCGTATGGGCAGGCCAGATGAAGTTGCCGGATTAGTATTGTATTTGTGCAGCGACGAAGCATCTTTTATTACTGGTACAGATTACCCGATAGACGGAGGATTTCTGAAGTTGAATACATAAGGCTGCCAACCCTCCCAGCCTTCCTAAAGGGGGATAAATGGAGGAGAACAGGTGCAAACAAGACACGTTATTGTGTTAGATATTAGCCGCAACACAAGTTATAAACAAACAAATCCCTCCCTTTAGGGAGGTTAGGAGGGTTACTATATGAAACTTATACGTTTTGGACAGACAGGTGAAGAAAAAACAGGTATTGCAGTGGGCGATGTATTGTATGATACGTCTGCTTTGGGCGACGATTACAATGAACATTTTTTTGCTTCAGGCGGCCTGGAAAGGCTGCAGGAGTTTTTAGATGCTAACCAAAGTAATCTTCCTTTGGTGCCTGAAGGTTCCCGCATTGGGCCGCCTGTTGCAAGGCCATCAAAAATTGTATGTATCGGCCTTAACTATGCTGACCATGCAAAAGAAACAGGTGCTACCCCGCCGCCTGAGCCTGTTATATTTTTAAAATCAACAACGTCATTTGTGGGACCGTTTGATAATATAATGATTCCAAGAGGATCAGTAAAAACTGATTGGGAAGTGGAACTGGCTGTTGTGATTGGTAAAAAGGCAAGCTACGTTGAAGAGGATGAAGCTATGGACTACGTGGCAGGGTACGTGCTGCACAATGATGTTAGTGAACGCGAGTTTCAAATAGAGCGAAGTGGAACATGGGATAAGGGTAAAGGCTGCGATACTTTTGCGCCAACAGGGCCGTACCTAGTTACAAAAGACGAAATTGATGATGTTGACAACCTGCGCTTGTGGCTTAGCGTAAATGGTAAAACAATGCAGGATGGCACAACTGCAAACTTTATATTCAAACTGCCGTTTATTATATCATATACAAGCCAGTTTATGACATTGTTACCCGGTGATATTATTTCCACCGGCACCCCTGCAGGCGTGGGACTTGGCATGAAGCCCAATGTATATTTAAAACCTGGTGATGTGGTGGAACTTGGCATTGATGGCCTGGGCAGCAGCAGGCAAACTGTAGTGGCATACAGTAAACAAGCCTGAGATGTGAATAGTGAAAAGTGAATCGCTCGAGAGGGAAAATAAAGACTTAATAAATGTTGGAGCAGGAATAAGAGCTTAAAAGAAAAATAAGATATGCCGGATGATTTAAATAAACAACAAGGTCTCGCCATGCCTCTGTCGTGGGAAGGCGGTGTTATAGATGCACACCAGCATTTTTGGCAATATGATGCAGTACGCCATAGCTGGATAAATGACGAAATGCGTGAAATAAGGCAGGATTTTATGCCTGGGAACCTGTTCCCCGTGTTAGAGGAAAATGGCGTATCTGGTACCATATTAGTGCAGGTTGACCAGGATGAATCCGAAAACGAATTTCAATTAAAAAATGCGGCAGATTTTGATTTTGTGCGGGGCGTAGTAGGCTGGGTTGACCTACAGGCAAACAATGTTGACGAACGGCTTGCATACTATAAGCAGTTTGAGAAAATGAAAGGCTTTCGCCATATTTTACAGGGCGAGGCTGACAGGGCTTTAATGCTGAAGCAAGATTTTAAGCATGGAATAAGTTTACTGGAGAAATATGGTTACACATACGACATATTAATATTTCCCGACCAGTTGCAGTATGTATTGGAATTGGTGAAAGAGTTTCCGAATCAGCGCTTTGTAATTGACCATGCTGCAAAGCCTTACATAAAAGCAGCTAAGATTGATGAATGGGAGAAAGATATGCGCGCAATAGCACAGCAGACAAATGTATGGTGCAAAATATCAGGCATGGCAACAGAAGCCGATTATAAAACATGGACGGTTGCCCAACTGAAACCCTATATTGATGTGGTGGTGCAGGCCTTTGGCACAAGCAGGATTATGTTTGGGTCAGACTGGCCGGTATGCCTTGTTGCGGCAAGTTATAAGCAATGGATAGATTTGTTGAGGGAGTATTTTTCAGCTTTTTCACAAGCAGAAAAAGACGCATTTTTTGGCGGCAATGCTGCCGGGTTTTATAATTTATAACGCATTAAACAGGTTGGTATATGAATTTACAGTTGCAGGGCAAAGTAATAATTGTAACGGGTGGTGCAAAAGGCATTGGTGAGGGTATTGTGAAGGTACTTGCCGCAGAGGGCGCTATACCTGTTATTGTTGGCAGAAGTGAGAAGGACAATATTAAAACAATGCAGGAAGTAAATGATACAGGTGGCAGGGCATACCAGGTGGTAGCCGAGTTAACCCAGCCTGCTGAATGTGAAAAAGCTGTACAGGCAGTGATGGATAAATTTGGCCGTATTGACGGGCTTGTAAATAATGCCGGTGTTAACGACGGTGTTAATTTGGAACATGGCAGTTACGAGGCATTTATGGCATCGCTGCATAAAAACGTTGTACATTATTATTTAATGGCGCATTTTGCATTGCCAGCATTAAAACAAAGTAAAGGCGCGATTGTAAACATTACCTCAAAAACGGCTGAGACGGGCCAGGGCGGCACGTCGGCTTACGCTGCTGCTAATGGTGGGCGCAATGCCCTAACCCGCGAGTGGGCAGTTGAACTGCTGAAGTATGGCATTCGTGTTAATGCTGTAGTTGTTGCCGAGTGCTGGACACCGCTGTACGAAAACTGGATAAAAACTTTGCCCAACCCGGAAGAAAAGTTAAAAGAAATTGTCGCAAAAATTCCTTTGGAAAACCGCATGACCACATCCGAAGAAATTGCTAATGCAACAGTATTTTTATTGTCCTCCGCATCGAGCCATACCACAGGGCAGCTGATACATGTAGATGGCGGTTATGTGCATCTTGACAGGGCGCTGGCAAACGCCTAAAGAGTAGCATATTCAAACTTGTAGGCACTTACCACTTTCTTTGTAAAATGTTTTTGTCAACTTCTTTCCATGTGCCGTTTTGCTTTATCAATTCCGTTATCTCTAGTGTATTGTCGTCAACGAACCGATATATTGTTTTGCCTGAAGAAGTGGTCCCTATCCCCCATTCGGCTGTTAGGGAATTATTTTGAATGCTTGGTGTAACGATGGCAATTCCTCCATCAGTATCGTACCATGTACCTTTATAATGATCCTTTTCTGCCGGACGGTATACAGATGTTCTTTCAAACACTTTTATGGTTGAATCATTTGGGTGCATATCAACATGATATATAAATTTTAAATATTGAAATTGCAGATCAGGTTCAGCCCTTAATGAAATTTCAGCAGGCACGTTTAATACTTTTCCTTTAGCATTCCATTGGCCCATAAGCTTTACCAAAAATAAATCAGCCGTAGTTGGGGTTAGGTAGTTACTGTCTGTTATTGCCCTTTTTGCCCTTTGCACATTGCGCCAGTCTTGTTCAACCATTGCGCCTGTGCGCAAACCACCCAGCAAATGTGCATGTATATGTATAGCGCTTTGCCCCGCATCCTCATTTGTGTTAAACACAATACGGTACCCGGTACTGTCAATGCCCTTTTTCTTTGCTTCATTTTTTAATGCCCATATCAAATGGCCGATAAGGTATGCATCGTTATCAGTGGTCTCGTTTAATGTTGGTATGCGTTTATTGGGCACACCAAGCAAATGAATGGGCAACTGGTTTGCACCCGGTATGCCGTCAAGCACCGTTACAAGGCTGTCCTGGTATAAGATTCGTTTTGTTTTGCCGTCAATCTCATTTTGAAAAGGCGAAGGGCCAGCCAATTGTTTTGCTTTCCGTTCCTGGTAGGTGCCTTGCGCAAGCAATGAAGCGCATATACAGAGCAGTATAACTGTTGCGCACGCGGTTTTATGCATTGAATTAGCCATGTTGTGTTTGATTGGGATAAAGTTATTTGTAAATACAATTACCAGGGCCAACAGCAGTTACCACTCATCCTTTTGCGTACGCGGCTGCATAATACCATAATGCAAGGCGCGGATACATGCATTACATCACGATAAACAAAAGCATTTTTACAATTGCGTGGCGGGGCTAAGCCTGTGTAATCGGTTGGCCTGGGCTATTTTTCATATAGAAATAACTGAGAAAGTATAAACATAGCAGCCCCAATAAAAACCCACCAAGTACATCAGTAAACCAATGTGCACCTAAATAAATGCGTGAAAAACATACAAGAAATATCATCAGTACGCTTATTGAAGCAAAAAATATTCTTAAAAATTTAGGTATTGCTGCCAGCCGGAACATGAGCACTGTAATAAAACCAAAAAAAACAATATAAAACATTACGTGCCCGCTTGGAAAGCTTTGCTGCAGATTTTTCCCCAGTACCCGTACCAGTGGTTCTGATGGCCTTGGCCTGTTAATAACCAGCTTGATGAGTGTACTGATAGCACCTGATAACCCAGTAAGTATTACAAATAATGATTCGCGTTTATATCGGAACAGAAAAAATACGGCTGCTGTACACAAAACCATAATGACAGAATAGGGCATATTGCCAACAATGCTGACTGCAGTCATGGAATTGTCTAAAAAATGGTTTTGCGTTTCCTGAACCTCCTGCGAAAACTCCCGGTCTATAATAAAACCGGGCACAAAGAACACAAAAATAGAAAGGATAATAAAGCCGCTGGCTATGCCCAAAATCACATATAAGATTATTCGCCTTCTTTTACCTGTCATGTTACTTGCTTTGCATTGCTGCTTGCGGCACCAAATAACCTGCAAGTTATGTCATGAACCTGTTGCATTTCTGTTGGCAGAACCTAGCTGAGTTTTTTAAGTATCAACCAGGTGTGGCCAAACGGGTCTTTTATGCTTCCTTCCCTGTAATCAGTCTCCGCCATGTCCCTTACTGGCTGTAGTTCCGTTGCACCGGCACCAAGCGCCTGTTGTTGTATAGTATGTGGATCGTCAACAAAAAGTCCAACCAAAACAGTTGTGCCATTAATTAGTGTTGCATCAAAATGCCCCCTATCCGGGTTTACTTCCCTTATTAAAAAAATATTGCCTTCAATGGCCAGCTCAGATACGTGAATAGTTCCGTCATCGTTTGCATAGCGATGCAGTTCTGTTGCACCAAAGGCCTTTTTATAAAATTCAACCGCAGCAACACCGTCTTTAATAATCAGCATGGGCGCGAAAGCTGTTTTGTTTTGCATAGCTTGACATTTAAACAATTACAAGTTACAACATGCGCATTAATACTTTGCAAAATTTGTATTTGATGTGGGCAAAATGAGTGCTGAAAAGGACAAGCTATTTATTGAACTTAAGTATGGGCTTTATAGTGAATATGTTATCTGGCACTTCCATTTTCCACCCGAATATGTAAATTCTTTATCTATTGTTTTTCTCAAGCCGTTATAATCATAGTATTCATGCACCATAATTTTCCTGGAGTTTAATTGTTCTGCCCAAATATCCGCGTAAACCTTTTTTTTCTGATATTGATCTACATAGGATGAATCGAACTTTCCGTGACATGCCTTGTTCCTTCTATTAGCTTCCATTTTTATATCAGCCAACCAATCGGCAACAGGCAAGTTTAAGTGGTACGACAATGCGGTTTGCCCTGTCGCGCTGTCAAGCTCTGTATCAAAAAAAATAGGGCGTTCATAAACGGGCGTATGGCCGCAGTCTCCTATCCAGCCTTTGAGCACCATAGTATCCGCCTGTGGAAACGGGTTTTTAATGCTGCGGATTATCTGGTGTTTGAGGTCTTCAGCATGGGGAGGGGTTAGCTTTTTTATGTGATATACCATTGCAGGATATGCCCATATACCCGTTGCTAAAAGCAGGATGAAAACTATTCTAAATAATAAACCACGGCTCATAATTAAAGTTACAAATTTGCTAAACGGCGAGTATTATTTTGGAAGGGCGGTATTACCTAAATGAAGAGTTCAGCAAAATTACAATGATGAAATAGCAATAAATGACATTGGTATATAACCAGATATATTGCAATTTGCACTGTAACCTTTAATACAACCTTTAGTATATATCATTACAATGTACACCTGCTTTAAAAATAAAATAGCTTTAATAACCGGTGGATGCTCGGGCATCGGCAAAGCAACCGCGCTAAAATTTGCATCGCATTGTGCCAGGATAATTATTCTTGATGCGAACGAAGAAAAGGGCTGTAAAACAATACAAGAAATAACCACCGCAGGTGGTGAAGGATCTTTTTACAGGTGTGATGTATCAAAGGAAAATGAGGTAAAGGCAGTGATGGCTGATATAAAAGAAAAGTTTGGCTATATAGATTATGCTTACAACAACGCCGGTATTGGCGGTGAGTTTGCCCGCGTTGCGGATTACCCTGTTGACGACTGGCACAAGGTTATTGCCATTAACCTTACAGGTGTGTTTTTGTGCATGAAATATGAGATACCGCTGTTAACAATAAAAGGCGCATCCGCTATGGTAAACTGTGCGTCACTGTTGAGTACCGTGGCATACGAGAATGACTCGGCATACGTTGCTTCAAAATTTGGTGTTTTGGGACTTACCAAAAACGCAGCCTTGGAGTACAGCAAAAGCGGGCTGCGTATTAATGCTATAAGCCCCGGCTTTACAAGAACGCCCATGATCGATAAGGGTGATGAAACAAAGCTGGGTCTTATAGCTGCAAAACACCCCATTGGCAGACTGGCCAGCCCCGAAGAAATGGCAGAAGGCGTTTTATGGCTGTGTTCAGAAGCCGCATCGTTCGCCATTGGCTTAAACCTGGTTTTAGATGGTGGGTATACGCTGGTGTAATCAACGCCATTATGTACTGATGTATGCCTTTCAGGCAAGAAATAACCAGGCGCAAACTTTACACAGAGCGTTGCCCTGTGCTGACTGATACATCCCCTTCGGGGAAATACTATCAAACCACAGTTTTACCTATGCTGAAACGCGCCTTAATTAAATAATATTTCCGCTTAAGCCCCAACCTGCAAGTTTTGCCGGTACATTTTTGGTGATATTTTAAACGCTTGCTTAAAAGCCTTGCTAAAAGTAAATTGGTCTGGAAAGCCAGCGGCCCCAGCGATTACGCTTAAATTACACTCCCCTTTTTCAAGCATATTTTTAGTGTAAGCTAACCGTTTGTTTAATACATACCTGTGGGGCGATACGCCGAAGGCGGATTTAAAACACCGGTAAAAATGATATTCAGACAGCAGGGATATTTTTGCGATCTCGGCATTTGATGGGTTGGATAAAAATGTATCATCCATAAATTCTTTTGCCAGGTGCAGCCTGCGGAATACTTCTTTTTGCGTTGTAAGTTTTTTAACGGGTATACAGCTAACGCTATGATAATTCTGCTGCTGTTCCCGCACAATTTTTTCGGCAAGCATTAAAAACCACTCTTCCGTCACACATTCCCGCAAGCTTGTGCCTGCGGCTGCCGAAGCGCAAATGCCATGTAAAAGCTTAGAAATTTCATTATTCTCTTTTGAGAAAACACCGTCCAGAAATTGGGGGAAGCGGGAAAAGTCAGTATAAACGGCCTCAGGGGCAGCACTAAAACAACCGGTTTTATTTACCCTCAACGCTTCAAGAAATAATTCCTCCTGGAAACCTGCGCAAAGCGCTACGCACCTTGTATGGCCGGGGTCGTGCGAGCGCACCTCACCAGGCTGCGCAGCGGCATACAGGGTGTTGTTCTTTTTTACCTCAAACGTCTCAGCGGTTGTTTTATAGTCAAGCCTGCCGTCAAAAACATATTTTACACTGAAGGTTGGAAAAACATTATGAATATGGCTGGCGCTTACATCAGAAAAAGTGATGTACCGGTTATTCTCATAACGCTCCATAAGAATATCACCAGACAGGTAATTGATAAAATGGCTCATGTGGTTGCAGTACTGTAAAATTAGGGCTTATTTACCTGGTTACTGGTTACTAAAAAATGTCAAATCCTGCTTTTTTAATGGCCGTACGTACAAACTATCCTGCTGGTTTTATCACTTGTACTTACTTTCATCCAGGCGGAAAAAGCGCACTGCATTATTGAAAAAGATGTCCCGCTTCTGGTCAGCCGATAGATAATTGGCATTCTCAATAACACCAATAGAGGTTTCAAGCAGTTTTGGCCATATCATCAGGTCGGTGCCGTACATAATACGCTTTTCAAAACCAGCCTGCACCAGCCGTTTAATATAATCATTTACTTCTGCCAAAGGGTAACTCCATATAATACCGGCAACATCAACGTACACGTATGCATTTGCGCCCATTAGTGCTATCATCTCATCTATCATCGGGTAACCGGCATGCATTACCCATACTTTTAATTTTGGATGGCGCGCCAGCAGATCCTCCAGCAACAAGGGGTTGCCCATGGATGCGCGGTATTTTGGAGAGGTAATGTTAGCCATACCGTTGCCGCCACTACCTAAATGAATACCCACCGGTATATTTAATTTTTCAGCTGCGCCAAAATATGCATCAAGCGAAGTATCGCTGGGCGACATACCCTGGTATTGTGGCGCTACTTCACCCATTACTTTATAAAACCCTGAAGAAAGGGAATCGGTAAAAGCTACAACACTCATGTCTTTCGAGGAACTTATACCTATGCTTGGAATTACCCGCCCCGGCGTGGCAGCTTTTTGCCAGTTACGAATAACAGAAGCATCACCGCTTACAACAATAGTCATGTTCAGGCGCTTCATCGTAGCCATCAATGAATCCTGGAATTCTTTATCGCTTTTTGCAGCTTTCAAGGGGCTTGCACAATCTGTATTAACAAATGGTGGTGGCGGCTGGTTAGGATCTGCGCCCGGCATGTCACTCAAAAACCAGGGGCAGGCATCCATTGCAAAAGCCGGGTTTACTTTCATGGCATGTACATGCACATCAATAATAGGCAAATGTTTTTTAAGTGTATCCTGCGCATGGCTGCTAAAGGCAATAAATAGCAGCACGCATGCAGATGTAAGTTTTAGCAGGTTTTTTGGCATTGTTTGGTTTTATATGGTTTTTGCTGCCCGGGATGCAGTGTATTCAAAGATACATTGTTGTGCATAGCAAAAATCGCGTGATATATAACAAATATTTGCGCACGGTTTTTAAAACCGGGCAGGAACGCAAGACCCTGGCGGGGAAGTCCGCAATGATTTTTATTAAATAATCAGCATGGTTTGCCGAGGCCTGCAAACCATGCTGATTATCGTGGCTATATATAAGTATTTTTTTATAACGGCTGAACAACCAATATTTTAAAAGTTCCGGCTATAATTTTTGGGCGAAATGATTCTTTGGATGCAGCTTCAAACATTGCTGAGGGCAGGTAAACCTTATGGCTTTTTGGGTCAACAGCAATAGTTCTTGCACCCTGCTTTGTTGTTACATTTTCGGCTACTGAAAAATTATCGCCGGGCAGCTCTTTAACAACCGTAAGCGTACCATCACCGTTTGCTGAATATGCAGTCTTCAATCTTGCGTCAAACCCTATCCCATCGCTCCCATCGCCAATGGGCAGGTTGGCTACCACTGTACCGTTGGTTGCGTCCATTACTATCATCAGTTTATTTCCGCATCCGGCAAACAGGCGCATTGTTTGCCGGTCTATAGCCAACCCGGAAGCACCGCTGCCAGGTTTATTTGGCCAGTTATGCGTAATTTTAAAGGTGGTGGCATCTATTACATCCATCTCACCTTTTTCTGCATTATTTACATAAATATTTCCTTTGCCATCGCTCACGGCGGTTTCAGGCCAGCCTGTTAATTGTATTGTAGCAAAAACAGTATCGGCTGTGGGGTCAATCACTGTCATATTCTTACTCATGCCATTACAACTGATCACTTTTTTGGAGAAATCATCATAAAAAATACCGTCGGCGAATTTGCCGGTTGGCACATAACCAAGCACCTTATTGGTTGCAAGGTCAAACACCAGAACTTTATTTAACGACCCGTTTGATATATACCCTTTGCCAAGCGCATGCACAAGGGCTATACCATGTACATCTTTCTCGGTTTTTATAACCCCTACAGAGTCGCCGGTAATTTTATTAAGCACATTTACCTGCGAGCCATGGGAAACATATAAATTGTCGGAGGCTGAATCCACCGTCATGTAATCGTACCCGCCGGTCCCCGGTATGGGGTATGTTGCACTGATTTGGTAAGCCGATTTTTTTTGAGCGCAGGCAAACAATGCGCTTGTTATAAGGGCTGCTGTAAGAAAAATATTTTTTTTCATTTGAGATTGCTTTGAGATGCTAATGTTACAAAAAGATAAAATGCCGTTGCATTACTTGCGATGTAGTGGCAAATTGTGTCTGCCAACAGCCGGTTTTCCTGTTATATTAATTAGCAGTTAATTTTTCTTATACACCAATACGGTGAACGACCCCGGTATTATTTTGCGCGTACCTGTTTCAAATTTTGGGGCGCTTAAATATATTTTGTGTGTTACCTTATCAAGCGCCATTGTTTTTGCCCGTGGTTGGGTTGCAAGTGTTTGAACAACCGAATAGTCGTCAGCAGAATTCTGTTTTATTATTGTAGTAGTACCGTCACCGTTTGAACAAAAAACAAGTTTATTGGCTGCATCATACACCACAGCATCAACACCAGCGCCAATGGGTATTGTAGTTATAACCTTACCGGTTTTTATGTCCACTACGCTCATGCCTTTGTTTTCCCTGCACCCGCTAAATGCGCGCTGGTTAGCCGCATCAAGCGCTACGCCTGTTGGGCCGCCGCAAGGCGCTAAGGGATACGATGTTATCACTTTCATGGTTTTTGTATCAATAACATCCAGGCTGTTCTTATCTTCAAGGTTATTATAAATGATCCCTTTGCCGTCGGACACTGCAAATTCAGGGCCGCCGCCCAGATCAACCGTCCCGCTTTCTTTCAGCGTATTTATGTCAATTACAGAAGCTGCGTTGCCATCACCGCAAAAGGCAAATACTTTTTTGGAAAAAGGGTCGTAAATAATACCATCAGGGCCTTTTGGCGTTACCGGTATGGTGGCAATAGTTTTAAATGTTGCCAGGTCAAAAACAACCACGGCATTTGCCCGGCCATCTGTAATAAAGCCTTTGTTTACTTCGTTAACCACTGCAATGCCATGCACTCCTTTCATGCTGTCGATAGAGCCAATCACCTGTTCTGTTTTCAGGTCAATTACATTTACCGAAGTGCCGTGCGAAACAAATAAATGACGGTTTACTTCATCAATGGAGATATAGTCATACCCTCCATCACCGGGTACTGCAATGCTTTTATCAAAAGAATAAATATCGGCTGTTTGTGTTTTGCCGGCGATACTGGTGAAAGCCATAAAAGCAATGAAAATAACGGGGCGAATGTTGATTTGCATAAGTTGTTTGTTTTGAAAAATAATACAACATAGCTGCACAATCTGTAGGGATTTTGAAGACAGAATTACTACAAAATGCACTACTATTTTGGTGCCGTAATCCCTTTTTAAATACTGTAACCTTGTTTTACTATTTTATGAACTGTTTGAAAACCTTACTTAGCGTGCTGTTTTTATTATGCGGGCTTATAACACTTGGCTTTATATTGCTGGCAGAAAACATTTGTAAAATACCCTGGTATGTTTTTTTGTCGGCCCGAAAGATTGTACGTATAAAGACGCCGGCTGGAAGATCAGCGGCAGGCTAAATCAATTGCAAAGTTTCGTCTTCTAATTCCATTCCGTGTTCTGCCCTGCATAATTGCGCAGTTTTTAAACCAATATGCTTATATTTAATCTTCAGTTTATAAAAAACCGATTTTCGTCTACATAAAAACAGGGTTTATCTCTAAGTTTTGCATCATACCGCGTTTTAAGGGTATTTTTAAATAGTGCCAGCCATATCAACTGCAAAAGCTACGACGCAACATTTCTATTTAAGGCAACCACGTAAAGTATAATCATCAACCGAAACATTTGTTATGAAAAAACGCATTTCGCAAAAAGCTGTAATTATTATTAGCCCGGCGTTGTTGCTGGCATTTGCTTTTATTTTAAGCAGCAACATAAGCCGGAAACCTGTGGAAAAATGGGAAGGTAGTGAACAGGATGGCATTACCACCATAAAAAACCCAGGAGGCGCTACCCTTGGGTATTCATCAACATCAGGTTTAAAAATATTAACCGTAAATGGATTGGCTTTTAAAGACCTTAACCGTAACGGCAAGCTTGATAAATATGAGGATTGGCGTTTGCCGGTTGAAGAAAGGGCGAAAGACCTGAGTTCTCAAATGTCTGTTGATCAAATTGCAGGGTTGATGTTATACAGTGCCCACCAGGCTATTCCTGCATTAGCGGGCCCGTTTGGAAAAGGTACCTATGATGGCAAGACCTATGCTGATGGAATGGATGCCGCGCTGGTAACAGACCAACAGAAGGACTTTTTGATAAAAGATAACCTGCGCCATGTACTGGTAACGTCTGTACAAAGCCCTGAGGTAGCGGCACGGTGGAATAATAATGTACAGGCGCTGGTTGAAGGTGTTGGCCTTGGCATACCCGCCAATAACAGTTCAGACCCGAGAAACGGCACCTCATCCGGCGTAGAATATACAGCCGGGGCAGGTGGTAAAATATCGCAATGGCCCGATGAGATTGGGCTAGCAGCCACCTTTGACCCCAACATCGTATTACAGTTTGGCCACGTTGCATCGCAGGAGTATAGGGCGCTGGGCATTAGTACGGCTTTATCGCCCCAAATTGATCTTGGCTCCGAACCAAGATGGGCACGTATTAACGGCACCTTTGGTGAAGACCCGCTTTTAAGCGCTGACATGGCGCGCGCTTATGTTGATGGCTTTCAAACATCAACCGGCAGCAGCGAAATAAAAAATGGATGGGGCTATAACAGCGTAAATGCCATGATGAAGCATTGGCCCGGCGGTGGCCCGGAAGAAGCCGGCAGGGATGCACACTATGCTTATGGTAAATTTGCCGTTTACCCCGGCAACAACTTTGATGAACACCTTGTATCATTTACAGAAGGTGCGCTTAAACTACATGGTAAAACCAAAATGGCCGCTGCTGTTATGCCTTACTATACAGTGTCGTACGGGCGTGACACAAAGTACAATGAAAATGAAGGCAACAGCTACAACAAATATTTAATTACTGACCTGCTTAGAACAAAATACCATTACGACGGGGTGATCTGCACAGACTGGGGCGTTACGGCTGATGAGGGTGCAAAACCGGATGTGTTTGCAGGAAAGTCGTGGGGGATGGAAACCAAAACAGTTGCCGAAAGGCACTATAAAGTTTTGATGGCTGGCGTTGACCAGTTTGGCGGCAACAATGATGCAAAGCCAGTAATTGAAGCATATAACATGGGCGTAAAAGAACATGGTGAGGCGTTTATGAAGGCAAGGTTTGAACAATCTGCGGTAAGACTACTGACCAACATTTTTAGAACTGGTTTATTTGAAAACCCGTACCTGGATGTTCAGCATTCAAAAGAAACGGTGGGTAAGCCAGAGTTTATGACGGCAGGTTATAACGCGCAGTTGAAGTCCGTCATAATGCTTAAAAACCAGAGCAATGTACTGCCTTTGCAAAAAGGTAAAACTGTGTACCTGCCAAAAAAATATTTTCCATCGGTTAGAGGCTTTTTTGGGCCACCTTCAAAAGAACGGTGGGAAGAAGCGGTTAAACCGGCTTTACTTGGAAAATATTTTCAATCAACTGATGATCCTTCCAAAGCCGATTATGCAGTTGTATTTGTAAGCAGCCCCAGTGGTGGGGCGGGCTATGACGCAGCCGATGTTACAAATGGCGGTAACGGTTATGTGCCTATCACACTGCAGTATGGTGAATACACAGCCACAGATGCGCGGGCGCATAGCATAGCCGCAGGCGACCCTGTTGAGCCGGGTATTGATAACCGCACATACAAAAACAAAACTATAACAGCGGGCAACTATAACGACCTTAAAACAATAAGGGAAACAAAGATTGCGATGAAGGGCAAACCAGTGATCGTGGTAATGACATTGTCAAAACCGGCGATATTATCTGAGTTTGAAAAAGATGCCAACGCTATCGTTGCAAGTTTTGGTGTGCAGGACCAGGCTATACTGGATATTTTAACAGGTGCAGCGGAACCATCAGGGTTACTGCCTGTGCAAATGCCTGCAGATATGCATACCGTTGAATTACAGGATGAAGATATACCGCATGACATGCAGTGTTATACAGATGCAGACGGCCATGTGTATGATTTTGGTTTTGGCATGAACTGGAAAGGTGTGATACATGATGCGAGAACCAGCAGGTATGCAGGCAGTATTGCGAAGCCCGTAATAACTGTAAAAGGCAATACAGCAACTATAACAAGCGCGACACCATGTACAAAAATTTATTTTACCATTAACGGCACAACACCATCATTTACAGAGGCAGATGAATACACCAAACCGTTTACAATAGGCAAAGGCGTAACCATAAAGGCGATAGCAAAAAAATATGGAGTAGATAACAGCAGTATGATAACTTATATAAGCCAATAAGAATATTAGAGTTGAGACAGGGCAAGAAAGTCTGCCACTCGTGTTTCCGCAAATAAGTTGGCTACCAGGCCATAAGGGCAGCCAATATGAACCCAGTAAAGAGTTTAAAGGCGGAGTAAGGGGAAATAAGGTGGCGGTGTTTTCGCTATATTTATGAAACATGCCCTATTGCGCCGCAAATAAAAAACCGCCAATATGAAAAAAATACTTAAAAGGCTTTTGTACACCATACTTTTTTTGGTTATGGCTGTATGCCTTTTTGGAGTGGTTGTAGCATACCTGCCAACTGCGTGGAAGATAGACAATAAGGGTATTACGCCTGCGGAAGCTGCTGTTTTGCGGCAGCAATATACAGGCCCGCATAATATTTTTACAACAACAGATGGCGAAACACTTTTTTTACGCAGGTGGAACCCTGACAGTATTACCCCTGCAAAAAAGGATATTGCAGTTTTAATTTTTCATGGGTTTACTGCATACAGCGGCGCATATAATATGGCTGGCGTACCCATATCAAAAGGCGGGTATACTACGTTTGGGCTTGATTACAGGGGGCATGGCCTATCGGGCGGTAACCGTGGTGACAGCCCTGGCAAAGACAGATGGATCGCAGACTTAGGCGAATCAGTAAAATATATTAAAAGTCTTGGTTTTTCAAAAGTGGTTGTATTCGGGCATAGCCTGGGCGTAGCTTCTGCAATATGCGCGGCAGATACCGTGCCTAATGACATTGCAGGCCTGGTTTTATTGTCAGGCGCTTATGAGGGCCGCAAAGGGCTTACAAAACCACCCACGCTTTATCAAAAAACAAAAATGCTTTCCAGTTATATTTTTCGTCCATCATACCAGGCCGTTGAGTACTACAGGGAAGGTATGACGGTATCGCAGGATACGTTGTTCACTTACCGGTACACGCCGCGGTTTCTCACTATGCTTGATGTAAAAAAACTAAGGGTACCCGACAACTTAAATATACCTGTATTGGTAGGCGTTGGCGATAAAGATGAATTATTTGAAGTTGATAAAGTGAGGGAGTTTTATGATTCAATACCCGGCAACAAAAAGCAGTTTTTTATTATGAAAAATGCTACACATGCCAAAATACCCGTGGAATGCTGGGAAGAAATTGTTGCATGGCTTGATAAAACTTTTGCATCTTAGCCAGGCGGTGATGTGTGGGTTTCGGGTTGATGCGTATGAAATATGCATAAGATACGAATTGAACAGCCAACGATTTGATGCGCAGACTGGCTTTTATTTGATAGGGCACAGGCGTTGCAAAATGGCTTCGAATAATATGAACGGTAATATTTTAATTAGCCGCTTTAGCTTTTAGAATTACAAGACCGTTCATCAAATCCTTAAACTCCTTTTCATATTGCGCAAAAAGGTTTTTACTTGTGTAACACATTACCTGGTAAGTACCTGTATCATCAGACACAAAATAACCTACGTACACAAAATTAATGCCCTGGGCTGTAGCATAAAATTTAAGGTATAACACTTTAACACCGTTAACAATTCTATATTCCTCCTTTTCAAAGCTCATATTAGTTACACCGCTTATATTTTTTTTGGAGGTTTTAATTACATCCGGCAGGTTCTCCATGGGCACAGATATTCTTTCGGCCACTACAAGACAATAACCGTCAAGGTCTTTTGAACGCAAAATATTTTCTGCCGCAGGAAAATTAACTTTTGTTTCCATGGCCCATTTGGCCGGGTTATACCAAACGCCAAAATCTGTTTTTGCAGATTTTATTATTGCCGTTGCAGCGGCAGGCCGTAGATAAGTGCCGCTTATGGAAGTATCTTTTATCAAAGCGGTGCTGTCAGTTACATAAGCCCATGTTTTATCGTCATTTAATTTAACACGCCGGCCATCATCGGTAACAGCAAATTGCTGGCTAAAACATTTAATACTAAAAGAAAACAATACGATAAACAACAGTAATGGTTTCATAAAAAGGTTTAAGATTTTTTTACCCGCTTTCATAGCCGGGCGCCCCATATATGTTAAGGCCGCAAATAAAATAAAAAATTGTGAATAAGTCCATTATATTATCATCAATTGCAAATTCTGTAATCAATAGCCCGGCCTTTCCTTCAACAGTTTACTTGCATTGAAAATATTCTTCCTTTTTTATTTATAGTAATGCCGATGTCCGCCTGAACGGATGAAATACCTGGATTGACGGGAAATCAATGGTAATTATGCTGCCTATTTATTTAAGATCACTAATAATTTATCAAGTTTTTCAAGAGTTGCCATCATCCCCTGCTCCATACCCATTTTAATAACCATTTCCAGGTCCGACAGTGATTTGTAGGTTACAATAGTTTCTACCAAAGCGTTTTCACCCTTTTTGGTAAAATTAACAAGCCACTCTGCGCGGGGCAGGTTATTATTTATTTCACCATCTGCATTGCTGAAGGCATCTAATGCAGTATAATAGTCAATAGGTTTTATTTTTAAATACTCTGTGTAACCCCAATATTCTGTGCCGTTTGGCTCTACCATTGCATAATGCCAATGGCCGCCCTCACTAAAGTCCATCGACTTTGTTTTTGTGGTTAGCGGGTAAGGTGCAAACCATTGGTCAAGATGTTCGCTTTTGGTGTAACAATCCCAAACCAGTTGCTGGCTGGCTAAAAATTCGCGCCTTATTGTAAGGGTATTTTTTTCCTTGTCTGCAACAAAGTCGAACTGCAAATTGGGTGTCATTGTTTCTGTTTTTTAAATTGTTTCTTACTCGCGTACCATTTAAATTTACAACTAACTGGTTGCAATATATTTGCGACCGTTCGCTTGCGCAAACTTATTGTGATAAAAATTTTGAGAGACCCAGGCGGGAATGCCAGGTTAGGCAGCCAGCACATAAAGCTTTGGGCGAAACAATGTGGGAATGTTACCGTTTTAATTCTTTTATTTTTTCTGCTGCCTGTTTTTTAGCATCGCTGTCGCCGTATTTTGCTGTTAGCTGGTAATACTTTATGGCATTTTCTTTATCGCCTTTTCGTGTGTAACACTCAGCAATATTATTTAGTACAATAAAGTCTTTGGGGTTAATTGTTTCGGCCTGCTTAAGATAGCCAAGCGCTTTGTCGTAATTATTAGTTAATACATACGCTACCGCTGTTATGGAAAGTATTTCAACTTTGCTGGGATGGTATTTTATAGATACATCACCTATTTGCTGCATATTTTTTAGTACGCTGTCGCTTCCAGTTCCATACAATTGCTGCAAATATTCATACAGAGTATTCAGCATAAAACCTTCGCCATCATCCAGCTTTTTGTTTTCTGTCCACAGCCAGTTGCTTTTTATTGTTTCACCATACTCAATGGCCTTTATTACTTCGCTTGTAAAATTATCATAGTCCTGTATTTGCTGAAGCAGGTAGCATTTGCCAAAGCGAATATCAAGCCTGTTGGGAAACCTGGCAATGCCCCTGTCGGCATAGGTAAATGCCATCGCGAGTTTTGCTGTATCAAACCCCGCAACAGAACCTAAAAAACCAACCTCTTTACCGGTGCTGTCGGTTATTTTAAAACCCTGGCCTGTGCTTTTTCCCTGGTTAATTGAGATCACTTCTGTTTTACTTTGGCTGTAGTAAAAGTTTATTGCAGATGTATACAGCTCCGGGTCGTTGGCATTGGTGCTTTCCCATTCAGCCAAAAGCTGTTTTGCTTTTACTGTATCATTTGCTTTAAAAAGATTTTTGAAGTTTTGATAGTAGCCCTGCCCGAAAAGCAATGCAGGTGCGGCGGTAAATAGAAGTAAGGAAAGGGTTTTTTGCATATTGAGTTGAGTTTATACTACAGAAAAGTTAGCTAATAAAAGCAAATAAAACAAAATATTTGTGAGGATGGGTTGCCATCACACAAAGCATTTGCGCGAAACCCTGTGGGCAAGGGAAAAGGACAAAAAATTATTCTTACGATAAGGACTATGATCAGCGGCGCATTGTCAATGGAGATAATTTTCTTATCTCTTAATCATCGTCATCGCTGAAGGCATCTTTATATTTCACGTCAAGTTGCAGGCCCAACGCCTTTAAATGTTTAGGCTGCACTGCAAAGTATTTTTCGGGGAATGGTTTATCCCCATAAATAGTAGACCATATATACTTACTAAACATCAGGGCATCGCTATCAATGAGATCGGGTTTGGAGAAATCCATTTTTTGCGTTAAAGGGGCCAGAAGGGCCGTGGTTTTGCTCATCTTTTCCTTTGGTGGGTTCATCTCGTTTATAGCGACAATTGGCGTTAGAGAAGTATAACCCGTATAGTCAGGATTTGGCACAAAACAATCTGTCATTAACGGGGCCATTGCCACCATTTGGTTCATGGGCTGTACGCCGAATATTTGGCAAATAGTGTGCAGCACAGAGGATTGATTATAAAACTTACTGAGCACCGTATTGCGTTTTGCATAAGGGCTGGCTATATAACAAACACTCCGGTGCGCGTCTACATGGTCTGTGCCGCTTTGGGGGTCATCTTCGTTTACAAATATGGCCATATCTTTCCAAAAAGGGCTTTTTGTAAGCGCTTGTATTACCCGGCCGGTTGCCAGGTCATTATCGGCTACATAAGCCCGCGGGGTAGGGATGCCTTCTCCATACCCGCTGGTATGGTCGTTGGGCAAATAAAGAATAATGAACTCAGGCAGGCTGCCCTTTGCTTCATACTCCTGCAGTGCTTTAATAAACCAGTCGGCCCTTACCTGGTCGGTAATACTTAAATTCCAGCCGGGAAAACGTAAATCGCTGTATTTTTCCAGGCTTCCCATTTGGTAGGAACATTTGTACCAAACGGAATCGCTTTTATTTTTCCATGCATCGTATATGTTTGCCCAGGTTTTGCCTGCCGTAACTTCGGCAAGGTCTGTCTCCCCAAAATTTCTGAAAGAAATACCCTTACGCAACAGGTGGTCCCAAATAAAACCACAGCCCGCATAACACAAAGGGTCTGTGCCAAAATCGTAAGCGCAACGCCCGCCTGAAAAATCTTTTTCGTGGTACGGTGTAGTAATACCCTGTATTGCCCATTGGTGCCCGTCACTTGAATTAACACCATTGCAATAGTAATTGTCTAACAGAACAAATTGTTTTGCAAGGTTATGCGCATTGGGTGTTACGCTGTCTCCAAACTGAACAAGCTCCGGGTCGCAGTTTCCCATTCCAATATCACCCAATTCCTGGTCGAACTTTTTATTTTCCCTTATAATGTATACCACGTGTTTTATAGCTGATGGCTCACCAGTGTTGGCCGGCACAGGCACCGGCATAGCGTTTAAATTGGCTTCGGCATGCGCCCTCAACATTTCTATAAAATGAAACCCTTTTTTTGCTTCAATAGTATATGCATCTAACTGTGCTTTGTTATTTGGAAGTGCAACTTTTTGCAATGCCCCCTGTTTTAGCGGGGTAACATTACCTATAAATATATCATGTTCGTCAACACACAAAGCCCCCGGAAACCCACCCCCTGCAATAAACCCATACGGGCCTTTTTGCGGCATTGCGGGGTTAATAAGGGCGACTGAGTTATTGCCTGCATTAGCAGCGCATAAAACTTTACCATCCGGGCTAAACGCCAATGCCGTGGTTAGACTGCCATAAGGCAGGGAGGCATCAGGCTTTGTTGTAATTGTTTGCACAACTTTAAAAGTTTTCGCATCAACTACGCTTATCCCGTCGCCACTCTCATCGCTTACATAAAGCAGGCTTCCGTCAGGGGACAAAACCATTGATTCAGGGTGAATACGGGTTGTAATTTCTGCAATCGTTTTTCTTGCCTTAATATCAATTACGGTAACAGAGCCCCGCAAGGCGACAGAACGGCTATCTACGGCAACATCTGTTCCGGCTGATTTTTCTGTTCTATCCCCTTTTTGGGGATGGGGGCCTCCGAAATTGCTTACAAATGCAAACCTTTTGTCATTGCTGATAATTACAGCATAAGGACAAACACCCACAGGGATATTGCTTAATATCTTGCCTTTGGCAATATCCACAACGGCTACTTGATTGGGAATGGCAAGGGCCACTAAAGCGATATTATCGTCACATAACCCAATGCCTAAAGGTGTTGTTGTTTTATTGCCGACAGACAGGTTTATTTTTTGGGTTAGCGTCAATACGCCTGACTTATCAATATTGCCTATATATAGGTTTTTTTGTGCCCCGGTAAAGTAAACCGTAGAATCATTAGCATCAACGGCAAGCCCGTACATTGACCCGGCTTCATCCTTTTCGTAATCAAACTCGCTAACCACTTTAAAACTGTCCGCCGCAATAACAGAAATGCCCGTGTTTTTCTTTACAATCAAAAATTTTTTTTGCTGTGCCAGGCCAAGGTTTAATACCCGTGTGCCTTCAGCTAAATCAAGGCTTTGCCCCGCAGGGCTGAACAATTCACTATTTGCAAACATTTTGTCTCCAGCCGAAAGGTGCCCCCAGGATGTATCTGCGGGTGCCCTAACATCCTTTCTGCGCTCAGGGCTTTTTATTACGGAAGATTGCGCTGCTGCCGATAATACCAGAAGAAAACAACTTACTATAGAAATTAATTTTTTTACTTTCACCAGTTGTGTATTTAAAATACTTGAATAGAAAAATCAAATATCAACACATTATTTCTTTTATTTCCCTGGCCTGGCATTAATATTAAGATAATAATTGTATGGATGATGGATTTGGTTCTGCCATTTGTTAGGTTTACTGCAGCCCATATATTGTCGAAAGACCTTTACAAAGGGGGTTTATCAAGAAATCCAGATGCCAAGCTGAGCACAAGGCAAGCCCTTCGGAACATCTGGATTAACGTTATAGCAAATTATTTTGAATGTTGTGTTTGGCTGTAATAATTTATTCGGCTACTGTAGTAGTGCCCAGCTATGTATCTTTGAATGCCCTTTACAAAAGGGCTTTTATTTTTAAATCCAGATGCCCGGCTGAGCACAAGGCAAGCCCTTCGGAACATAAGGATTAACGGGAGCAACAGACATTATATTTATGATTACACAGGAAAATAATGTAAAACACATTGTTTACACGAACCGAATCTATAAAATTCTTTTTAAGCCTTTTATCACATCCAGGTAGGCTTCATCTCTGTTGAAATCTTTTGAATTTACAATCCAGCGTATTTCCCCATCAAGACTAATTGGTAAACCTTGTTTAGAGGAAATATTGT
>Ga0206806_1068_pt2 | contig 24416 bp, 17 predicted proteins | sample Alteio_BWOrgCont_60_FD_152911 | JGI IMG/M metagenome (GOLD analysis project Ga0206806, IMG submission 152911) | Enriched cells from forest soil in Barre Woods Harvard Forest LTER site, Petersham, Massachusetts, United States -... | ecosystem: Environmental > Terrestrial > Soil > Temperate forest >... | reverse complement strand
ACGAAATGCTTAAATGGCTTATGCAGCTTACCCAAAAAAAGAAATAACATGAAACCAAAATTACATACCAGCGATCTTTTTATACTGGTAATTATATGCCTGCCATTTTTATACCTGGCTTATGTTTATAACAGTCTGCCCGAAACTGTGGCCACACATTTTGGTATTGACGGCAAGCCCAATGGTTATAGCAGTAAAACTGCCATGTGGGGGCTTTTGAGTATTGGCGCCGGCATGAGTTTGTTTCTTGTAGTGTTAATGCGCTTTTTACCACGTATTGACCCCAAAAAGAATGCAAAATATTCCGCGCCGGTATTTAATAAAATATCCGTGGCCGTTGTATTGCTGCTGTGTACCATAAACCTGCTGGTGGTTAACGGAGCTTTAGCTGGTGGCTTTAAATTCTTAAAGATTTTCCCGGTTATGATGGGTTTGTTTTTTGCTTTTATGGGCAATATAATGCATAGCATTAAGCCTAACTACTTTGCCGGGATACGCACGCCGTGGACGCTTGAGAGTGAGGAAACATGGCGGCTTACACACCAGCTTGGCGGCAAGCTTTGGTTTTTTGGTGGCATAGCAATAGCTGCAATTAGCCTGGTGCTGCCGGAAAAAATTACTGTTTGGTTTATGATGGGTGGTCTTTTTATACTGGCCGTAATACCTGTTGTGTATTCATATACAACCTTTAAACAATTAGAAAAGAAAAAACAATAAGCATGAGAAAAATTGTGATGGCGCTGGCTGTGTTATTTTTTACGGCGCAACTTACCGCTCAAACAAGAGATTTTTCGGGCACATGGCAAGGTACAATGAATGCAGGCAGGGAAATAACAATCCTGTTTCATTTTATAAAGGGTAAGGATGCAACTTATAGCGGCACGATGGATGTGCCTTTGCAAAGCGCAAAAGGTATTATTATTAATAAAATAACGGTGACCGGCGATAGCCTTGTTGCAACCATAAGCGCGGCAAATATTGTTTTTAAAAGTGCAGCCACAAATGACTCAACCCTTGACGGCCATTGGCTGCAAGGCGGCGCAAACCTGCCGTTGGTACTGCACCATATAGTACAACAGCAGGTTGCTGAAATACTAAAACCTCAAACGCCTGTACCGCCATTTGCGTATAATAGCGACAGTGTGGAATATGATAATGCAGATAGATCGGTGCATTTTGGTGCCACCTTTACCAGCCCAAAAACAGGAGGGAGTTTTCCTACCGCGCTTTTAATTACAGGCAGCGGGCAGCAGGATAGGGATGAAACTATTTTTGGCCATAAACCATTTGCAGTACTGGCAGATTATTTAACTAAAAAAGGTTATGCTGTTTTGAGAATTGACGACCGTGGAATTGGGAAAACAACGGGCACTTTAAAAGACGTTACCAGCGCCGATTTTGCCGCTGATGTTGAGGCGGGTATTGCTTATTTAAAAACAAGGCCGGATGTTGACAAAAGTAAAATAGGGTTGATAGGCCACAGCGAGGGCGGCGCCATAGCCCCTATGGTTGCTGCAAAGCATCCTGAACTGAATTTTATTGTACTGTGGGCAGGCCCCCTGGCAGGCGGCTTGAAAATTAATGTTGAGCAAAATGGTTATAGCCTGCAGAAAGCCGGTATAGATGATGCTTCTGTAAACGCTTTTAAGCAACTGCACACAAAAGAGCTAATGTTGTTCGATAAGGCAGCCGACGTAAGTTCTCTAAATATACAGGTTAAAAAAGTGTATGGTTCATGGAAAGAAAAACAGCCGGACAGCGTTTTAAACAACCTGCATGCGACAGATACCGCCATTGTAGGCAAAAGTATTTATGCCATTTATGATGGCTTGTATGATCTTGCCTGGATGCGTTTTTTTATTATACACGATTTTGCCGCCGACCTGGCTAAAGTGCATTGTAATGTACTTGCAATAAATGGCGATATGGACAAACAGGTTGATGCAGCCATGAACCTGCATGTTGTGGATTCTGTGTTAAAAAAGAATGGCAGCCATACCTACAAAACGGTGGTTTTAAAAGGACTTAATCATTTAATGCAGCCTGCCACCACAGGCGATGTAGCAGAGTATGCCACTATTGATATAACTATTGCGCCAGAGGCGCTTAAAACAATCGGCGATTGGTTAGATGCTGCCGTTTTGGGCAAAAAATAAGATTGTACTATAAAATCCACATTTTTTACAAGGATGCCTGGCTAAAAATCAGGGCATCCTTTTCTTTTTTAAACAGAACCGATTGAAACACCGGAACCACCGTCGCTAAAACCGTGTTAATACGGGACAGCTGAAAAAATATAATTTCAGGCACAACGTTTGAACTGCTTATATAAAGTCTATAACACTATAAAATTATTGTATATGTCAAGAATGGTAAAAGAGCGCTTAAACACCAATGTGCAGGTTAATTTTAATAAGAGCCAGGAAGTTGCCTATTGGGCAAAAAAATATAATATCAGCCAGGAAGTGCTGCAAAGAGTATTTGAAGACACCGGGTATTCTATTTCCAAAACCATTGCCTGGTGTATGAGCCATACCCAGCAATTGCAAAGAGCGTAAATTATTTCAGGTGATTTAAGAAGGTTTATTGATGGAATGCACGCCTTCAATAAACCTTTTTATTTTAATATTGCGACAATGCCGCTAACAAAAAAATTGCTTGTTTTACAGAAAGACAGTTTCGTTGTTGCAATTAATGGTTTTAAATAAACGTCCTCACCCCCGATTGTGCATACGTATCTCTGAATTCTTTTGGGGTACAACTTTTTCTTTTTTTGAAAATGCGGTTAAAATTGCTCATATTATTAAAGCCACATTTGTAGGCTATTTCGGTAATATTATTGGTTGTTTCTATAAGCATGCGCGAGGCGTGGCCAAGGCGTATCTCATTCAGCATATCGATAAAAGTTTGGCCAGTCCTTGATTTAAAAAACCGGCTGAAGGCTACCTCTGTCATCAACGCTAATTTGGCCACCTCGGCAAGTGAAACTGTTTTATCAAAGTTTTGATTAATGTGCTCCATCACCCTTTCAATCCTCCGGCTGTTGTAGGAGAAATTTTCTGTGTTGGTAAATGATGCATCTGACAGCGTTTTCATATTCCTCGAAATGGATAGGTCATGGAGTATTGACATCAGTTCCAGTACTGAATCAAAGCCATGCTTTTGATTTAATTCAATAAGCCTGGGCATAATGCTTTGTGTAGTTTCCCTAGAAAACAAAATCCCTCTTGACGACCGTTCAAACATGCTTTTTATAAAACTAAGCTGGTTACGCCGCAACAATTTATCATCAAACAGGTCCCGGTGAAACTGTATCGTTATTTCTTTTATTTCCCCGCTTTTACATTTATCGGTAAACCACCCGTGCTGCAGGTTGGGGCCAACCAATACCAGTTCAAGGTCAGTTATCCCGCTCATGTGGTCACCAATAATGCGTTTGGCATTTTTGGCACTCATGATAAAGTTCAGTTCAAACTCATCATGCGAATGCAAGGGGAAATCAAAGTTTTTTTTTACCCTTGAAAAAATGGTAAAACAGTCACTTTGCGTGAGGGGTATAATTTCTCTCAGTATTTGGGCAGGCATAAAATGCTGTTGTTTTTGAAGGAGAAGGCTTGTCCGGCGCGCTAATATAGTACTTTATTCAATAAAAAAAGTATTGTAATTATACTTTATTTAGCCACGCCACATCTATTACCTGCATTGCAATACAGTATTTTTTTTTAAAATGGTTGCTTAATAAGTTCAAGTAATTGATAAAATAGTATCATTAAAGTATCGTATTTGCCTCTACTTTTGGTTAATTATATAACTGCGAATTAACAACTGCTTATGAAAAGAACTTGCTTGTCGTTATTAGTAAGCCTGTGCTTGCTAATTATGAGCCCATCTCCCCTGCTTGCCCAAACAAAAAAACTGATCTCGGGTACTGTTTCAGATGAAAAAGGAACCGCTTTGGCCGGAGCTGTAATAACGGTTACCGGCACTAAAGTTTTTACCCTTAGCGGAACGGACGGTAAATACAGCCTGAACGCCCCCGACAACAGTAAAACAATTACGGTAACATATGTTGGCATGACGGACGCTGTGGTATCAATAACCGGTAAAACAAATGTTGATGTTACATTAACCACTGCGTCAACAACACTGAATGATGTGGTAGTGATAGGGTATGGTACGCAAAAAAGGGCAAACATAACATCGGCGATTTCATCAATTGGTGAGAAAGATATTAAAAACCTGCCTGTTGCCGGTATTGACCAGGCATTACAGGGCAAAGTTTCAGGTGTGGATGTTACCACCAACACGGGGCAGCCCGGTGGCGGCGTATCGGTGAGGATACGCGGTATTACCACCGTAAACGGCAATGACCCGTTATATGTAATTGATGGTGTACCTGTGCCATCATCAACAGGCAGCACCGGCCAGGATCAATTAGGTGGTGTTGCAGGCCAAACAACGCAAAGCGTACTGGCTACGTTAAACCCCGCCGACATACTTTCTGTTGATATATTGAAAGATGCCTCTGCACAGGCCATTTATGGTGCACAGGGCGGCAACGGTGTTATATTAATTACCACCAAGCACGGCAAAAGCGGCGAAGGTAAATTTGATTACGACACCTATATAGGCCAGCAAATGATTCAAAAGAAGTTGCCGCTGATGAACTTGCAGCAATATGCAGAATATTATAACTCGGTGGTTGGCGAAGGTTCAGTAAATGGCCTTGATACTATTGGTGAATTTAAACACCCTGAATTATTAGGCCCAGGCACTGACTGGCAGGACGCTGTTTTTCAAACAGGCAATGTCCAGAACCACCAGTTGTCATTCTCGGGCGGACAGGGCAAAACCACTTATTATTTCTCAGGTAACTATTTTAATCAAACCGGTACTGTAATAGGCTCTGGTTTCAACCGGTATGCTGCAAGGGTTAGCATTGATCACCAGGTGAAAAACTGGTTAAAAGCAGGCTTTACTTCAAACCTGTCAAAAACGCACCAAAAAATTACACTAACTGACGGGCAGCAATCTGTAATAAGCCTTATGCTTTATAACAGCCCTGCCACACCAGTAAAAGATGTTAATGGTTCATACATCGCAACAGTGCCTGTACAGGGCGTGCCATTTGGCAACACGCAAAACCCTGTTGCACTTGCTTTATTAAGAGATGTAACGAGTGATAACACAAGGGCATTTGGGGATGCCTACGCCGAAATACAGGTTAAAGATTTTACGCTGCGTAACCAGTTTAACTACGATTACCAGGGACAGGAAAACAAGGCTTTTCAACCAAGCCTGACAAATCCCGCTGATGGCCAGCTTATCATCGGCCCGAACAGGATTAGACTTGATAAAGCAAATAGTTACTACTACGGCATACAAACATATCTTACTTATAACCACAGTTTTGGTAAACACGATGTAAATGTTGTTGCAGGCCATGAGTCGGGCTACTCCAACTATGGTGTAGTTTATGCTTCTGCAACCGCAACTACGCTTAATCTTGAATCAGTGAGTGCAGGCACACCTGACCCATCACAAACGGGCAGCGGCATTTATGAAAATTCTTCTGAATCTTTCTTTGGCAGGCTGAATTATACTTACGATAACAAGTACTCATTAAGTGCATCTGTAAGAAGGGACGGAAGTTCCAACTTCGGCCCTGACAAACGGTGGGGTACTTTCCCTGCGGTGTCTGCCGGCTGGACAATAACGAATGAAAACTTTGCCAAAAACTGGAAAGGCAACCCGCTTCTTAAAATAAGGGCCGGTGTTGGCTCAACGGGTATTTCTTCCGCTTCAGCCAATTCATACACAACAAACATAAGGTTGGCTTCAAGCACAATAGGGCTGTTTGGACAATCAAGCCCCGCAGGCGTACCCGCTAACGTGGGTAACCCATTTCTTAGTTGGGAATCTGTAGTTACTTATAATGCAGGCCTTGACGCAAGCATATTGCACAGGCGCGTTGATATAACACTGGACGTTTATAAAAAGGTTACTACGAACATGATCTTATCAACTACGCTGCCAAGCTTTGCTGGCCTTGACCCCAACCCGCCAAACAATGGCTACCAGGAAATTGAACCCCCTGTTACCAATGCAGGCCAAATGACCAATACAGGTATTGACTTAGGCATTACCACACATAATATAACCAATAAAAATTTTACGTGGTCAACAACAATAATTTTCAGTCATTATAAAAATGTACTTGATAAACTTACAACACCAACAGCCGCTTTGTATGGCAAAAGCATTGCCTTTGCACCGCAAACACTTACTGTAACGCAGGCAGGCCAAAGCGTAGGTAATTTTTATGGTTTTGTAACGGACGGTTTATACCGCTCACAATCAGAATTGAACAGCGGCCCGGCACCTGAACTACCCGTAGGCGTGCAGGGTACATGGCTGGGAGATATTCGTTATAAAGATCTGAATGGTGATAAGAAAATTACCAGCGCAGATCAAACTTTTCTTGGCAGCCCCGATCCCAAATTTACCGGTGGCTTTACCAATAGCTTTACCTATAAAGCCTTTACCCTTTCAATATTCCTTACGGGGGTTTATGGTGATAAAATATTCAATTACTCGCGCTTAGAAGATGAGGCATTGTTTAGTGTTTATCAAAACCAATTGACAACCGTTATGGACAGGTACACAGCAACCAATCCTGGTGGTACTTTACCACGGTATAACCAGTTCAACAAGAACAACCTAAAAATATCTGACCGGTATATTGAAGATGGATCGTACCTGAGGATACAGAATGTAGCATTTGGTTACAACCTTCCTACCAAACTTATTTCAAAAATTAAAATGGCGAGTGCAAGAATATATGTTTCAGGCCAAAACCTGTACACGTTTACCAAGTACAGTGGTTACGATCCTGAGTTAGGCTCATACAACGGCAACGTACTTAACAGGAATATCGATTACGGCCACTACCCTAACCCACGTTCAGTAACCGTTGGTGCAAACATTGAGTTTTAAACACAAACAAATTGAGATTATGAAAAGCAAAATAAAATATTCGTTTATACTGGTTGTAATGCTGGCGTCCTGTAAAAAAGATTTTCTTAACCTGCCATCACGCAACCAGCCCACGCTTGATAACTACTACACCAATGCGCAGCAGGTGCAGGGTGCAACCAGCCTTTTATATAACCAGGTTTGGTATAACTATATTGACAAGGCGTTTCACTGTATTGGCGAGGTTTTAAGCGGCAACATGCTTACCAGTGCCGGTGACCCTAACTACGGCAACAACACTTATGTATATTTTACTGTGCAAAGTACAGACGGGCAAGACCTTTATGCATGGCAGGCATTTTATAAAGTTGCAGGCAATGCTACGGTGCTTATGAACACCCTGCAACAAAAAAGGGCACAGGTTAGTGATCCATCCTTTATTGACGAAGGCATTGCGGAATCGAGGTTTATAAGGGGTGTTGCATATTTTGATATTGCCCGTGTTTTTGGCGACGCACCAATTGTAACTGACCCTGTGGCCTTAGCTGGTTCAGGCAATTATAATGTGCCACGTTATTTGCAAAAAGATGTACTAAGGTTTGCCCTTGAAGATTTTAAAGCTGCCGAAGCAGCATTGCCCGCAGACCCTTACCAGCCGGGCCGTGTAACATCATATTCAGCAAAAGGCATGGAGGCTAAGTTGTATTTATATCTCGGCGAATACGACAGTGCTGCAATGAAAGCCAAAGAGGTTATTAATTCAGGTAAATTTTCATTGTACCCTGATTATCAAAAAATGTTTACTTCATCATCAGCCAACAATAACCAGGAATCAATGTTTGCATTGCAGTGGGTAGCTTCGGGTGGTTATTCTTATGCAAATGCAATACAGGCTTATACCGCGCCATCTGTTTTACTTAAACCAGATTTTAATACCGGTTATTCTTCAGCTATTCCCTCTTTGGATATGCTTTCAGCATACGAAAAAGGTGATAAGCGCCGGGGATGGAGCGTTATGGAACAAGGCTTTATAAATCCCAATTGGAAAAACTCGAACTTTCCCAATGGTTTTGAATACGATACCATGCCCGGCAACCAACCGGATGATGCTTACCATATTACTACAGGTACAAGAAGTAATGCTTTAAAATATACAGTTGGGCCTTCCAACAACGGCGGCGACCCGACGAACTCGCAGGGTGGTAACAGTTTAAATATTTATATTTTACGTTACGCTGACCTGCTGCTTATTTATGCCGAATCTGTTTTGGGCAATAGCGCATCAACTTCTGACCCAACTGCACTGTCTGCATTTAACCTTGTGCGCACCCGTGCAGGTTTACCCGCCGCACAGTCGATTACAAAGGACATGATATTGCACGAGCGCCGTGTTGAACTGGCTTTCGAGGGTGACTATTGGTTTGATATACAAAGGCAGGGCTTTACAAAAGCGCAACAAATAATAAACGCACAAGAAAGAGGGACTTTAAATGGCGATGGAACTGTAAGCCATGTTCAGGCCAACCTTGCGTCAGCCAGCCAGTTGTTCTTACCAATCCCGTCTGATGAAGTTGTTGCTGACCCCGAATTAGGTAAACCCGCAGTTGCTTACTATAAATAAAAATAAATCTATATAATATGAAACGGTTTAACAATATAATTATGGTGAAAGCAACAACGCTGTTGTTTATTACCACACTATTTATCTCATCCTGCACCAAGAATGTTGATATAAATCCCGCGCCAAATAAAATTGACCCGGGTAAGGGTGCTGGCAATGCGGTTATCACGCTAACAGGCAGTGGTTTAAAAAACGTGAGATCAATTACATTCGATCTTGGTAATGTACCGGTAGCGTTTAACACCAATTTTAATACGGATAACGCGATTATCTTCCGGGTGCCCGCCGCAGCTAATGTAGGCGATCAGCATATTGTATTCACTACAACTGCAGGTTACCAGTTTAGCGTACCTTTTACAGTACTGGCTGTGCCAACGCTAACGTCCGCTTTCCCCAATGAGTGGGAAGCCGGCGGCACCATAACCATTAAAGGCAATTACCTGCAAACAGCCAGCCACGTAGCTTTTGACGCCAGTACTGATACTGCAACCATAATATCAGCAAGCGCAACACAATTAGTAGTTAAAATGCCTGCATCAACAGTAAACACCACGAAGCTGGTTGTTACCAACGATGCGGGTAGTTCTGTGTCAACTTTTTCTGTGCTGAATATGGACACTCAAACAAAATTATTTACTGAAGGGTATGGCCCCGGTGTGCAGGATTGGTCGTGGGACAAATCAAATATTTCAACAGATTTTGCCGTGTCGGGCACGCAATCGTTAAAGGAAATATACGGTTCGGGCGCATGGGCTGGCATGAGCTTTCATCTAGACAATGCCATTAACGCAAACGACTTCCAGGCACTTACTTTATGGATAAAAGGTGGAACAATTGATACGCAGATAGATGTAGGCACAGATGGCGTGGTAAGCGGTGCCGGCGGTAAAACAACCATAACAGTTCCCGCAGGCGTATGGACGTATTTTACCATACCAATGGCCGGAAATTATGACAATACTGTTTTTCAGCGTTTTGATCTGCAGATGCATGGCCCTGATGGAGGTGACCAGACTGTTTACTTTGATAATGTGGTGCTCATCAAAAAATAACAACATGCATTGCAATGATATTCATCAACCATTAAAAAAATTATATGTACAAAATATTTAAAAACTTTTTTTTACTTGCTGCAGCAGTAATTGCGACCGTTTTGTTGCAATACGGCTGTAAAAAGAAAGATGTTTACCCAGCGCAAACGCTGCCGGCAATTAGTTCTGTTACACCCGCCAAAGGCATTATAGGCTCAACTGTAGTTATAAAAGGTGTAAACCTTAAAAATGTTACTGATGTAAAATTTGGCGCAAAAGATGCGGCTAATTTTGTGGCATCTGCAAACACTGACACCTCCATCACCGTAAATGTGCCTGATAGCCTTGCCCCCGGCGACCTGTATGTACAAGTGTATTTTGATAATGGTAAAGGCTATAACGCGGCAGCATTTACTGTACTTAAAACACCACCAGTACCGCATATTACCTCAGTTGCCCCTGCAACGGGTTTCCCAGGCGACCAGGTAACGATAAAAGGTGTAAACCTTGACATAGTGAGCAATGTGCTGTTTGGCGGTATTGCAGCAACTTCTGTTACAATAGTTGACAGCAGCAAGCTACAGGTAAATGTACCTGCCAACGCTGCTGGAGGCGACCAGTGGATAACCTTGCAAAGCGTTAATGGCAGCGACTCAGTTAAGTTTAATGTTAACCTTGCTCCCGTTATCACATCAGTTAGTCCTGAAAATGTGAAAGAGGGTGATGCCGTTACTGTTAAAGGCGTAAGGTTTACGGGCACTACTTCTGTAACATTAGGCCCAACATCGCTTACTTTTAATTTGGTTGACGATGCTACTATAACTTTTACTGTGCCAACCGGTGCGGCCACAGGTAAAATTACTGTTACCACCCCCAATGGCTCGGGCACAAGTGCTGATAACATAGTTGTAGCTGTTCCCGGTGTTAAACTTGTAATTTACGACGATGTTATACAAGGAGGCTTTAGCAAATGGGGCGGTTGGGGAGGCGATGCTGACGAGAATAATACAAGCCCTGTTGAAAGCGGTACGAAATCAGTGAAAATTCATTACGTTGGTGGTTATGGTTCTCCATTGCAATTAGGCGGTGCTACTATTGATCTTACAAAATATACAACATTTAAAATTTCAGTTTACGGCGGCCCGGGCACAGCTGGTAAATCAATAAATATTGGCTTTAACAGTGCAAATGACCCTACAAATTATAACACTACGGATGGAAAAACCATCACGATAAAAGAAGGCCAGTGGACTGATTTCGAAATTCCTATCGCTGATATAACTTCATCTACCGGGATTACAATTCTTGACCAGATAATATTAAAAGAGTATAGCGGGATTTCAGGCGACGAAACTATATATGTTGATAATATTGGATTAAATTAAGTTGTAAGCATGCATAAAATGAAATCTCCTGCCCACATAAAGTTCCCCCAATTTTTTAAAGCAGGAGGTTTTCATTTTTTGTATGTTACTTTAGAAATTACTGCAGTATATTAAACAGTAATTATCCGCATTGGCATTTAACCCTTTTTGTTATGAAGAAACAACCACCGGCCTATTTTATTTTGTTTGCCTTTTTTGTTGTTTGCAGCAGTGCCGTGGCGCAAACCGGCCCTGCTGACAAAAATGCAACAAAGGAAACGGTTAATTTATTTCATCATCTTGCAACGCTGCGCAACAAAGGTTTTATGTTTGGCCACCAGGACGACCTTGCTTATGGTGTTGGCTGGAAATATGAGGCTGGCAGAAGCGACATAAAAGATGTAACCGGTGATTATCCTGCGTTTTATGGGTTTGAACTTGGCCGCCTTGAACTTGACCACGACGTTAATATAGACAGCGTACCCTTTGATAAAATGAGTGGTTTTATTAAAGACGCATACCGCCGCGGCGGGGTAATAACTTTAAGCTGGCATTTAAACAACCCGCTTACCGGCAAAACTGCGTGGGACCCTTCGCCGCCCGGAACTGTTGCTGCTATATTAGACAATACATCGTCAACACATAAATTATACGTAAGCTGGCTTGATAAAGTGGCTGCATTCATTGGTACCTTAAAGGGAGATAGAGGCGAAATGATACCCATTATATTCAGGCCTTTTCACGAGCTTAATGGCAGTTGGTTTTGGTGGGGTAGAAAAAATTGTACCCCCGACGAGTTGAAACGCCTTTATCAATTTACCGAAGCTTACCTGAGAGACGAAAGGCAATTACATAATCTTTTATATGCCTATAACACAGACCGCTTTACTGACCGTGAAGATTACCTGGAACGTTACCCCGGCGATGAATGGGTTGATATAATAGGCTTTGATATATACCAGCGTGCAGGCGGTGCAGACGGCAACGCAAAATTTATACAGGAGCTTGATAACAGCCTTACGACACTTGAAACAATAGCAAAAGAGAAAAACAAAATACCAGCCCTTACTGAATTTGGCTACAATGGCCTGCCAGACAGCAAATGGTGGACAACCGTGTTTGCGAAGGGTATTGGAACGCACAAAATCTCATACGTATTAGGATGGAGAAATGCAGGAATAAAATCTGCGACGCAACAAGAGTTTTATGTGCCTTACAAAGGGCAATCGTCGGCGAGCGATTTTGTGTCATTTTATAATATGCCGCAAACATTATTTCAGAAAGATGTTACAAAGGAAAAATTGTATAAATAAGTTTTATTGATTATAGTTTTGTTTTTAGATCAGCAGTCATTTTATAATAAGCGAAAGCCTGCAGTGTCTACTCCAGGCTTATTTAAAACCAGGCAAGTAACTTAAAAAAAACGGATGAAATTAAAATTTATTGATGTTGCCATAATAGCACTCTATCTTATTGCCATGCTGGTAGTGGGTTGGGTATTGCGTAAAAAAGCAAGTCTTAATAAAGAGAACTACCTGTTAGGCGGTAAAAAGCTTCCATGGTATTTGTTAGGGTTGAGTGATGCGAGTGATATGTTTGATATAAGCGGTACCATGTGGATGGTGGCCTTATGCTTTGTATACGGTATGAAAAGTATTTGGATACCCTGGCTGTGGCCGGTATTCAACCAGGTTTTTATGATGATGTTTTTGTCAAAGTGGCTGCGCAGGTCAAATGCTACTACAGGCGCTGAATGGCTTGCGGGCAGGTTTGGAAAATCAGGTACCGGCGTAAAGGCTTCTCACAACATTACCGTAGCTTTTGCTTTGCTGGGCTGTTTTGGTTTTTTAGCTTATGGCTTTATTGGGCTGGGCAAGTTTGTTGACATATTTATACCATGGAGCGTGGTGCAGCCTTATGTGCCTTTTCATGTATCTGCCGAGTTTGTGCCGCATTTGTATGGTATTGTGTTTACGTTTTTCGCAATGTTCTACTCAATATTGGGTGGCATGCACAGTATTGTTATTGGCGACCTGATCAAATATATAATAATGACAGTGGCTTGTATATTAGTTGGTATAATAGCAATGCAGCACCTAAGCAATCACCAGCTTAATGTGCCGGACGGTTGGTATAACCCGTTTTTTGGCACACACTTAAATATTGACTGGAGTAAAATAATTGCGGACGCCAATAAAAAAATACAGGATGATGGCTTTGACCTGTTTAGTATATTTTTTATGATGATGTTGCTTAAAGGTGTGTTTGCATCGTTAGCCGGCCCCGCCCCTAACTACGATATGCAAAAAGTGCTTAGTACACGCAGCCCAAAAGAAGCAAGTAAAATGACAGGGTTTGTAAGCATTATTTTGCTGCCCGTAAGGTACACAATGGTAATTGGGTTAACCGTGCTGGGTTTGTTATATTTTAACCAGTTGCATTTACCTAATGTAAGCGGCAAAAGCTTTACTGATTTTGAGACCGTTCTTCCCGCCGCAATAAACAATTTCCTGCCTGTTGGTGTATTAGGCCTGGTGTTAACAGGTTTATTAGGTGCTTTTATGGGCACCTTCTCTGGCACTGTAAATGCGGCACAGGCTTATATTGTTAACGATATATATATAAAATATATTAATCCCAATGCAACCAATAAAAAGATAATCTCAATGAATTATATTACAGGTTTATTGGTGGTTATAGTTGGCATTGTGCTGGGCTTTTTTGCGAAAGATGTAAACAGTGTGCTGCAATGGATAGTGTCGGGGCTTTACGGTGGCTATGTAGCAGCAAATATGTTTAAGTGGTACTGGTGGCGGTTTAATGCCAATGGCTTTTTTTGGGGTATGGCTGCAGGCATAGTGGCAGCGCTTGCATTTCCATACATTTTCACCGGCCTGCCGTTATATAACTGGCCGCTTTTGTTTTTAATCTCTATTGCCGGGTGTATTATTGGCACCTATGCAGCACCCCCTACCGATATGGAAACTTTAAAAAATTTTTACGCTACAGTAAGGCCATGGGGTTTTTGGAAACCCGTGCAAAAACTTGTAATGGCTGATAACCCCGCCTTTAAACCCAACCGCAGATTTAAACTTGATATGTTTAACGTAGCCCTTGGTATTATAGCCCAGTGCTGCCTTACCATTTTACCAATGTATATAGTACTTTGGCTAAAACTGCCTTTGTTAATAACAATACTAATACTTGCAGTAATTGTCATCATTCTTAAGAGAACATGGTGGAACAAACTGGAAGATTAAGTAACCCTGGAAATAACGCGTTATGAAAGAAGCATTTTTTAACAGACTTGAGAAATTGCAAAAACAACATGAGCAAATCCTGCAACGGGAAAATGAGGCTATTGAAGAAGGTAACGGCATTTACCAACGGTACCGTTACCCTGTGCTAACCGCTCAACATGCGCCTTTATTTTGGCGATATGATCTTGATTACAAAACCAACCCCCATCTTATTGAACGCTTTGGCATAAATGCCGTGCTAAACGCAGGCGCAATTAAATGGAACGATAAGTATCTTTTAATGGCAAGGGTTGAAGGGCTTGACAGGAAATCATTTTTTGCAATTGCCGAAAGCCCTAATGGTATTGATCATTTTACATTTAGGGATTACCCGGTTGTAATGCCGGAAACAGGAGAACCAGATACTAACGTATATGATATTCGCCTGGTACACCATGAGGATGGCTGGATCTATGGTTTGTTTTGCACAGAGCGGAAAGACCCGAATGCGCCGCCCGGCGATGAATCGTCAGCTATTGCACAATGCGGCATTGCGCGTACCAAAGACCTTGTGGAATGGGAACGGTTACCAGACCTTGTAACGCCATCAGCCCAACAACGCAACGTAGTATTGCACCCGGAATTTGTTGACGGAAAATATGCTTTTTATACAAGGCCGCAGGATAGTTTTATTGAGGCAGGCAAAGGTGGTGGCATTGGTTTTGGCCTGGCTGATAATATTGAAAAAGCTGTAATTGAAAAGGAAGTAATTGTTGACCGGAAAGTGTACCATACCATTTATGAATTAAAAAATGGCCAGGGCCCCGCGCCTATCAAAACAAAATATGGATGGCTGCACCTTGCACATGGCGTACGTAACACTGCGGCTGGTATGCGTTATTCACTGTATATGTTTATGACGGATTTGAATGACCTTACAAAAGTAATTCATAAGCCGGCAGGATATTTCCTGGCACCTGAAGGCATAGAGAGAATTGGTGATGTTTCAAACGTAGTGTTTAGTAATGGATGGATCGCCGACGATGATGGAACTGTGTTTATTTACTATGCCTCATCTGACACGCGTATGCATGTTGCAGTTTCAAGCATTGCCCAGCTTACAGACTATGTAATGAATAATCCCGAAGATGGCTTCCGTTCGGCAGCGCAGGTGCAAACATTAAAACGCATCATCCAAAAAAATCTCGAATCCTCTGAAAGCGGAATATTGCAGCATCTGTATAAGAAATAAGTAAAGTGAATATGATGGAAGCGAAAACCGCAGGCCGTGTAACAAAATTATTGCAGCATTATAAAAAGGATGTAGAGAAGGAATTGCACAACATACTTACCTTCTGGTTACGTTTTTGTGTGGATAATGAAAAAGGTGGGTTTTACGGACAGCTTGACAATAATAACAAAGTTGTTACCGGTGCGCCTAAAGGCAGTGTATTAAACTCAAGGATATTATGGACATTCTCCGCAGCGGGTAGCTTTCACGATAATAGCGGCTATATTACTCTTGCAACCAGGGCATTTGAATATATCAGCAACAACTTTTACGATAATGAGTTTGGTGGCGTATACTGGATGATTGATGTTGATGGCCGCCCGTTGGATACACGCAAACAAATTTATGCCTTAGCCTTTTGTATATACGGCATGAGTGAATACTATGCCGCAACGCAGCACAAGCCTGCGCTGGATATGGCTATAGCATTATTTAACACAATTGAAGAGCGCAGCTACGACAATAACTATAAAGGATATTTTGAGGCCTTTGCGCGTAATTGGGGGCCATTGGACGATGTGCGCCTAAGCGCCAAGGATGCCAATGAGAAGAAAACAATGAACACCCACCTGCATGTTATTGAGGCCTATTGCAACTTATACAAAGTTTGGCCTGGTGCTTTGCTTCGCGAAAAAATAACAGCGTTGCTTGAAGTATTTGATGCTTACATGATCAATAAAAGCTCTGGGCACCTTGAATTGTTTTTTAACGAACAATGGCAGGTAAAACCCGATGTGATCTCTTATGGACACGATATTGAAGCGGCATGGCTATTGCAGCAATGTGCTGAGATTATCGGCGATGATCTTTGGATAAGTGTAATGAAAGCCCATGCAGTTACTATATCAAAAGCGGCTGCGGAAGGGCTTGATAGTGATGGCGGCCTTTGGTATGAATATAACCCACAGGAAAAAAAGCTGATCAAAGAAAAGCATTGGTGGCCGCAGGCGGAAGCTATGGTTGGCTTTTTTAATACATGGCAAATAAGGGGCGATGAGGGTTTTCTGCATCAATCATACAACAATTGGCTTTTTACAAAACAATATATTATCGACAACAAGCACGGTGAATGGTATTGGGGTGTAACAGGTGACCATGAAGTTATGGCTGGACAGGATAAAGCCGGGTTTTGGAAATGCCCTTACCATAATGCGAGGGCCTGTATGGAGCTGATAAAGCGTATCAATAAAGTAAACTGATTTAATTGGATCAATAAATTTTAAAAAGATATTCCACCGCTAACCAAAAAGAATGAGTATGAAAAAGATATCTGTACGTTTTGCTTTTGCCTTTTGTGTGTTGTGTTTTACGATAGGTGTAAGCGCACAGGGTGTAACCGTAAACAGTGTAACACCAAACGCACCAATTATTAACGCTTACAGCAAGCTTGAACTTGCCGTTAATTTAACAGCTGCTTACACCAACCCTTATGATTACAGTGATATTGCCGTGCAATGCGTATTCTCATCTCCCTCTGGGAAAGAATATACGGTTGATGGTTTTTTTATGCAGGACTATGCGCTTAATACATCCAACGGCAGTATATCCACCACGGGCAACGGCGCTTTTAAAGTACGTTTTACACCGGTTGAAGCTGGCACGTGGCAGTACCTGGTGAGCTGTGTAAACAAAGTGGGACATGCCCAATCCCTGGCACAGTTTTTTCAATGTGTTGCGGCAACATCGCCGGGCTATGTTCGGAAAAACACAAGTAACTACCTGAATTTTGATAACGGCAAACAATATATTCCGGTTGGAGAAGACATGGGCTGGCAGGATGGCAACCCCTACACAGATTATACTAACTGGCTTGGTAAGTTATCGTCAAATGGCGGCAATTTTATACGTGTTTGGATGGCTGACTGGAGTTTTGGGCTGGAGTGGCAGAACAACAATAACGGCTACCTGGGCTTAAAAAAATACAAACAAAGTAATGCGTATTATTTAGATTGGCTGCTTGATAAATGCGCAGCAAGCGGTGTTTACATGATGCTTTGCTTAAACCATCACGGGCAGGTGTCAACCACAACAAACCCCGAGTGGGCAAATAACCCGTATAACAGTGCCCTTGGCGGGCCCTGCACCAACACATGGGATTTTTTTACCAATTCCGATGCGCAGGATGATATAAAAAACAGGCTTAAGTACATTGTAGCGCGTTACGGTTATGCTACAAGCCTTATGAGCTGGGAGCTTTTTAACGAAGTGGAATGGACGGATAATTTTGACACTTACAAGGCTGATATTACCAACTGGCACAATACCATGGCCAGTTATATTAGAAGCCTTGACGTGTACAGCCACCTTGTTACTACAAGCTATGCCAACGATTACAACGACCCTAATACCTGGAATTTAAGCAGCATAGATTTTACACAAACACATTACTATGTAACAACACCTAAAATTGAAAGCATTATTGCTTCCGGTGAGCGCAATTATGTAAGCACCTATAAAAAACCTTCATTAAACGGTGAATTTGGTTTAAGTGGTGACGCATCAACCCTTGGCACAACAGACCCTAATGGTGTATATATTCATAATGCTATTTGGGGCACAGCCTTTAGCGGCTCAATGGGCAGTGCCATGAGCTGGTGGTGGGACAATTATATTGAGACTAAAAATTTATATTATCATTACAAGCCACTTTCAACGTTTGTAAGTACACTTAAACTTAAAGACGATAATTACGGTTATGTAAACGCTACCGCAACAGGCGCCGGTGCTGCCGATATTACTATTTCGCCAGGTGCGGGATGGGCCGCGGCAACTGCTGCTTCTTTCACCATTGATGCGTCCGGCAATATAAACCCCGGAGTTGGCCAGCTTGGCACATTTGTATATGGCAATACATGGAACACACAGTACCGCAACCCGCCAACATTTAATGTAAATTATACTACAGCCGCGCAGTTTAAGGTGGTAGTGTCCGGTGTGTCAACAAGTCCGCAATTGCAGGTTTATCTTGATGGTACAAATGTTTTAAGTACGGCGGTTACTGCAAACTCAACCTATACTGTGAATGTGCCTGCAGGCCAACATGCCATTAAAGTTGATAACCTTGGTACTGATTGGATACAGGTATCAAGCTATGTATTTACAAAGATTGGTTCGCCGGTAACCAGCTATGTTTTACGCTCTTCGGCAACCGATAAGGCTGCCGGTTGGGTAGTGAATAACCAATACAATTATCAAACGCTGCAGGCAAATGGTGGAGTGCCGCCTCCCGGCGTTTTAAATGCAAGTATAACTATACCCGGTGTTGAAAACGGCACTTATCAAATACAGCTATTCAATTGCGAAAACAGTTCGGTAACCAATGCAGCAGATGTTGTGGTAACAGATAATAACCTTACCATTCCATTGGGCAATGTTGCATGGGATGTTGCTTTTAGCGCAGTTAACAAAGCATCATTGCCTGTTACACTTGCCAAATTTTACGGAGCAAATATTAACAACAGCAATAACCTTTATATGACTATGACAAATGCTGAAAATATGCGAAGCATTATAGTTGAAAGGGGCGCAACAACAACAGCATTCAGCACGTTAGGTTATGTTGATATTGCGAAAGGCGTTAACGGCAATCATTTATTTATTGACGCGCAGCCTTTAAAGGGAGATAATTTTTACCGCCTGAGAATGGTTAATCTTGACGGATCATTTAAATACAGTAACTCTATATTATTAAAAAACACAGCAGCCAATATTGCTTTTTATCCTAACCCTGTTAAAAATGCATTATCAATAAATATGACGGGGTTGCCCCATGATCTTTATACCATTACAATAACAGATACTGGCGGAAAAATACTGCAGTCAAAAAATTACAACAATAATTCTGCCGGTGCATTAAATATACCATTTAACCAATATGCCGCTGGTGTGTATATGGTGAAAATAACAAACAGTAAAAATGATTTTATTACTGAGCATGAGGTAGTGAAGTAAGGTGAGTTTTGCGATAACTGTGATTAACGTTGGAAAACAACAATTGAAAAAATCACAACCCAATTGCAATGCTCGCCGCAATAAGTTGTATCACTCAATGTTTATAGATGTATGCCTTTCAGGCAATAAACACCTGATCCCTTTTCCACAGGGCGTTGCCCTGTGCTGGCTGATGTATCCCTTACAGGCATACGCAAGAAAAAAAATATTAAACGGTTCAAAGGTTTTGTTAGTTGCGAATTATAACATCGTCTTAGTGCATGTTCATTATTTCTTCGGCAAAGCCGAAACTTAGTGTCATGCCTGCACCGCCCATGCCGTTTACGATAGTAACGCCATCTTCGGGGGAATAAACAAAATCTGTTTTACCATCTGTTTTTTTAGGATAAATGCCGTTCCAGCTTTGTGTAATATTCCAGTTTTTGAAAACGGCAAACTGCTTTAAATAATCAACAACAAGTTTATTTATAAATTGCCTGTCAAATGGATCGTGTACCAGTCCATATTCATGGCTGTCGCCAACAGTTAGTTCACCCCCGCCATTTTGCGATACCATAACATGAATGCCCCATTTAATATAATCGGGCATTGAGCTATGATAGTGCTCTCTTAATAAAGAAAGTGACCCTGCTGCTTCAAATGCTTTGTAATGTATTAAAGACAAACCACCGCAGAGTGAAGGGCCAATGCGCCAGTTGTTTTGCTGCGCTTCAATGCGCATCATCTGCAGCTTGCATTTTGTAAAGTTGTTTTCTGCAAATACTTCGGGGTACAATGTTTCAAAATCTGCACCGCTGCATATATATATTTCATCGGCGCTCCAGCTTTGTTTGCCCGAGAAAACAGCCGGGTATTCTATTGCATTAACAGCCGTATTAAAATAAAATTTAGTCCTATATTTTTCAGCCAGGTAAGCGGGTATCTTCTCAATGGCAACGCGCGCTTCAACAATCATTTCATCAGCACTCCACAATGCCCCTTTAAGGCCAGCGGGGTTAACGGCTTCGCTTTTTTGCAAGGCCGCTTCGGCTGTTATAGCAGCTATCGGGCGTATGCCTTTATTTGCCGCTTCAAACTCCTGCATTACAGTATATTCCAAATCGCTGTATGCAAGGTGCAGGCTGCCAACTTCATCGCTCCACAAACCAGCTTCACTGCAAATTGTTTTCCATATTGACCTTGAGCGCAACGCCCTGTCGTACAAATAGCCATTGGGCTGCCCAACGGGCCATATCATTCCAAAATTTCTTATTGATGCACCGACGGCCTTTTCGTTTCTTTCAAAAACGGTTACTGCATATCCCCTTTCACCAAGGCTTCTTGCCATTGCTAAACCCACAATGCCTGCCCCAATAACAATTGCTGAACGTTGCTGCATACCTAATTGCTGTTGTTCTTATTATATAGTTTAGAGAAGAGTGTTGAGCCCCAAATTACCAATACTACACCAAATGCAGCGGCAATATAAAACAGGAAAGTAAAGAAGTCTACCCAGCTATATTTTATATGTACAAACTCCTTTACCAATAAAACCACCACCGTGCCAAGGTAACCAAATGCGTCAGCGATATAAATTACAAAGCCCACGTTGCCGGGCACTTTGTATGCTGCCAGTAACCTTTCAAAATAAAAGCAGTTATACGGCACATAACCCAAATACAAGCCTGCTGCGGCTGCCGTAAACCAAATAACCGGTGATATAAGATGAAGGTGATACAAAAAAGTTGATAGCGCCGCTATAACAAAACCAATAATAATAATGGTATGGTTTAACTGGAAGGCTTTGTAATTATTTTTAATAACAAAAAAACCGCCAATAACCGCAAGCACGATGAGGGAAATAATAGTGCTTGTTTGGGTAAAAATGTCTGCCTGGTTTTGATAGCCGGTTTCGGTCCACAACTCATTTGAAAAGTCTTCGGAAAAATCTCTTAATATGGTAAGCAGAACATAAGCAATTATAACCGGCACCATTGCATAGCCAAAATGTTTTATAAACGTTATACGCTGCTGCCTGTCCATAGGCTTACGTATGGTACGGTGGGCAATGTCGTCAGCATTTGGTTGCGGTGTTTTATTTAAAAGCCACGTGCTTACAAGCATAGGCACAACAAACAGTGCACCTGCAGCAAAAGGCATCCACCATTGCGACACGTTGAAATTGAGCATCAGCCACTTACCTGCTGTTTTTGCAAGGCCCGATGCAAAAATAAAACTGGTTGCCAGCACTGCACCCATTAATTCAGTTGCTCTTCTGCCTTCTAAAAAACCAAATACAAGCCCCCACACCATACCCAATGGCAGGCCATTAATAAACATAAAAATAAAGTTATACGGTGCAGGTACGAGCGCAAAAAATAATAAAGACAGCCATGCAGTAATAATAAGCTTAACAATGGTGGCAGCGCGTTTTTGGGGCTGCATAGCGGCGATAAAACGGATGCCGTAAAATTTACTGAGCATGTAGCCAATTGTTTGGGAGATAACCAAAACAACTTTGTATGAAATACCAAACAGCTTTATTCCTTCAAACGAAGCAGATGTAAATGGCTTACGGAAACCATACATACAGGCATATACCGTAAAGGAAGTAACAGAAACATATAGAATAAACACCCATGCCGGGGATTGCCTAAGTTTTGCTGTTAAAGACGAATCTTCCTTTAGTGAAATGCCTGTTGGTTGCATTTGTTTAGTTTAAGCTATTGAAGGATAGTTACCAGTTCATTTAAATCATCAATAATAAAAGATGGCTCATATGGTTCTAGTTGTTCGCGTGTAAAAGCGCCGGTGGTAACGGCTATTGAATAAAAGCAACCTGCGTTTTTACCTTCATTTACATCAACTTCTGTATCGCCTAATTTTACCACTGCGCCGGGGTCGGTTACATTACAAGCCTGCATAATTTTTTGTATCATATAAGGTGCAGGGCGGCCAGAGGGCACTTCGTTGCTTGAAATAACATAATCAACCTTGCCATCTTTCAACCAGCCCAGCCTGCTGATGATAACGTTGGTAATATCACTTGAAAACCCTGTATCAAGTCCTATTTTAACACCCCTCTCTTTAAGCCATAAAAACATATCTTCAGCATGTGGAAGGGGTTCAATTGTTTCCGCGGTTTCATAATAATCTATCATAAGCTTTAAAAACCTGCCGTGAATGGTATTGATGTATTGCGCTGTTATTAATGCCACATCATCTTCGTATTCCTCCAGCATCATCTTAATTGCTTCAGGTTTTTTATACCCCATTAAGGGCTTTATTTTTTCTTCAGGTATTAAATAACCAAACTCCTGCAATGCAGACTGGAAGGCAAATGTAATTTCGCCATTATCTTTTACGGTAGTGCCGGCAATATCAAATACTACCAATTGTATTTTATTATTCATTCTTTATTAGTTCCTTTCAATTAAATATTCATGAATAAGGTTGATGAAATGTTTTAACGGGAGCAATACCGCGTGATGGTCTTTCGCTTCTTCGTCCCACAATCTAACTTTTATTATATCATCAAAAAATGGGTGGTTTTGAAAAGCAGTAATTTCTTCTTTGCTCATTAAACCACCTTGCCATTGCATAAGTGTTTGAAGGCTGGCTTCAGACAGTTTGTTTTTATAAGAGGGGTCGGTTGATACAAGATAACGCTTTGCTGACACATGCTGCTCAACCATTGCACATACCCTTTCTGAAAAACCATTCTGGCGAAGATATTCGCCGCCAATACCGTCATGGTTCATCACACCATAATTGCCCATGGCCTCTGTTTCCATTTTATAACGCAACAGGTGGCCGATGTCGTGTAAAAACGCGCCGATGATCAATTCCATATCGCCGCCTTCAGCCATTGCCTGCATGGCACATTGTACCATGTGCGAGGTTTGGCTTACTGGCTCACCGTCATAATCTTCATTACCATGGTCTTCAAAAAGTGTTTGTATTTCCGCGGTTATCTCATCTGCATGTGTTGTAGGAAACATGTGTGTGGTTATTTAAGGTAATATTGTTTGTATAGGTTCAATAACAGGATGCGATGGCTTAAAGTTAAACCCGAGTAAGGCGGCTATGGTTGTTGCTATTTGCCGCTGGTAAAGTTGCGGGTTATTTTTTATTTCACCCAAAGGTTTTGTATCAGGTCCCATTGCAGCAATCCATATTTGGTTTGAGCCTTCTACATGCGAGCCATGTGATGTCCATTGTTCTTTTATTTTATCTCCACGGCCATGGTCGCAAGTTATCAGCAACGTTGTGCAATTTTTATATTCCGGCATTGACTGAAGGGTATTCCATAAATCGGCGATCATCGCGTCTTCTGAATGAGCACTTTTTAAATACTGGTCGTACATACCACCATGTGCAAAATCATCGGTTTCGTCAAAAGCTATGTACAACACTTTGGGTTTATAGGCTTTTAAATATTCCCTGCCTGCAAAGTATGTAAGCACATCAGGCCTTACATCAATTGGCCTTGGAGAAAGAAACTGCATATCGTTAACAAGCTGCATACCCGGCGCATTAAGGTGTATGCTGTCAACGTCAGAATTAACATATATGCCACTACGCCATTTATTGAGGATGTATGGAAAACAGTCCCATGTGCTAAAGGCTGCTACTTTGCCATTATAACCGGATTGTTTATTAATAAACTCCAATACATTTTCGTGCGGGTTAAGATTTTTGTTGTTTGAGTTAATGGCCGAATCGGGGTAGCCGGTAAAAATCTCATTATATCCCGGGTACGAAAACCAGTAAGGGTTTGCATTGTTAACATTGCTGCCCTCCCAGCGGTTACCATACAGTTGTCCCTGTTGGCAAAGGGTGCCCCATAAAAACGGGAAAAGTTTTTTTCTCCGTTCACTAATATCGCTGCCAGAAAAAAAATTTTGTTATTTGCTGCGAATCCCTGGTAAATTTTTTATTAACTATGATAGCGGAATCTACGCC
>Ga0206806_1066_pt1 | contig 24672 bp, 20 predicted proteins | sample Alteio_BWOrgCont_60_FD_152911 | JGI IMG/M metagenome (GOLD analysis project Ga0206806, IMG submission 152911) | Enriched cells from forest soil in Barre Woods Harvard Forest LTER site, Petersham, Massachusetts, United States -... | ecosystem: Environmental > Terrestrial > Soil > Temperate forest >... | reverse complement strand
TCTTCCCTGCTTAACCAAGTTTAAATTTTCAACTGATTCTTTTATTTCTTCTATTAATAAGGCTTTTTCGCCGGAGATTGTTTTCGCTTTTACATAGGGCAGGCTTTTAAGCACTTCCATCAAGTGTACTGCTTTGTTATCCTGTATATCTAATAAAACCTTCATTGTTCAGCTTTTATTGCCGGATGTAAAATTACAATAAAAAATGATGGCTTTGTATGAAGCACTGTGATAAAATGGCATGTATTAAAGCGAATACATAACCGCAAAGGACACAAAGCGGAAGAAGCGCAAAGGAGTTCGCAAAGAAAACCCTGTGGAGTAATACCAAAGGCAAAAAATTAAAAATAAATATTGTCAAAACAGCGGACAAAACAGCACTTTGTATATATAGTATAAAGGGGAAGTATATGGCACATAAAATTACGGCAGCCGAGCTGCAGGCCAGGTGGCAGCAATATTGCAAACAGTGCAATGAGCATGTTGAAACAGTTAAATACCGGGGAGAACTTATGCAGGTACCCAAACGTATTATTTACACACTGGGCAGCTTTTGCTGCTTTGCGGGTATTGAAGAAGAAAAACTTGATAAACTTGGGAGGCACAAAAGCTTTACCACGCTGGTTAAGGCTATTAAGTACGCCATATTATCACGCATGGTTGAGGCACTGGTAAACGGTGAAGGCAGCACCAGCGGGCTTATTTTTGATTTAAAAGCAGATTACGGACTGCATTTAAAGGCGGGTACTAAAAACGAAGACTGGCATATAACAATGCATTTGGGTGATGATGAATTTGGAAACCCGGTTATTGAGGAATATGGCACTGCTAAAAAAAGCAGCCGTAAAAAGAAAAAACAGCGTGCAGCCAGTGAAGATAAAACCGCGGGGCAATACGCTAAGAATGATGCAGGTGTGCAGCCGCCGCAACCATTGCCTTTGCCGGTTACACCTGCACCTTTACCGCCTGCACAAACAACGGGTAAATATTACATTTATTAGTGGTGAATATTAAAAACAAAACCAGCGCTTTTGACGGCAAAAAAATGATAACATAATGATTATCAAATAAGTAAGTTAAGTTAAGTGGCAAATTTTCGCTCACTTTTGTCAAACTTTGGTTCACTTTTTTCCCACTTTTTTGGCGTTTTTCAATAAGCGTGAAAAAGGCATTGCTAACACAATTGATAGTAGCAGGCGCGTAGCAAAAACATATATCTTTAAATAAATAATTGCGGTATGAAAAAAATGATTGCTTTAATGGTTTTCTTCTTTTTTACCTCGTCAATAATTATTGCGCAGGGCAGTAAGGTGTATGATAACCTTGTTGTAAAAAGCAAGATCCTGAATATGGACAGGAAGTTTGCCATTTACCTGCCGCCAGGCTATGAATCAAGCGACAGAAGTTATCCCGTTTTATATCTTTTACACGGTGCCGGCGATGACCAAACAGGTTGGGTGCAATTTGGTGAAGTGCAGAGCATTGCCGATAAAGCAATTGCAGAAGGTATGGCAACGCCTATGATCATAGTTATGCCTGATGCCAATACCGGCAAGCGTGGTTACAGCAATGATGCCACGGGAAAATGGAGGTATGAAGATTTCTTTTTCCAGGAACTGCTGCCGTACGTTGAAAAAACATACCGGATAAAAAGTGAAAAACATTACAGGGCTATATCAGGGTTGTCTATGGGCGGCGGTGGTACTTTTACTTATGCATTGCACCACCCTGAAATGTTTTCATCTGCCTGCCCGTTGAGTGCCGCCACAGGCCCAACAAACCTTGACAGTGCCAGGGCAAGGTTGTTGCGTGAAACACCGGGCTTGCCGGATAGCAACATAGTAAAATATTTTAACGACCAGAGTGTTTTAAGCCTGATAAACAATACGCCTGATAGTTTGAAAAAAGCGGTGCGCTGGTATATTGATGTAGGCGATGATGATTTTTTATATGAGGGTAACTGCCTTGTGCATATTGCCATGCGCAAAAGGGATTGGCCGCATGAATTCCGCATACGCGATGGCGCCCATAACTGGACGTACTGGCGTGCATCACTACCAGTGGTATTGCAATTTGTATCAGATGCATTTCACCAATATTAGGGAGAGAATTACCTTCAATGCACCGCAAAAAGCTAAGCGGCTGCTTTTATAAAATTACAGCCGCTTAGTTTTTGAAAAAACAGTTTTATTTGTAGAAAGGTACGTGGTTATCGTTAAAAGCTTTTTCGGCATTATTCCAGCCGTCTATAATTTGTTTGCGGTTGTTATTGAGGTTTGCATTTGTTTGATTGGCAACGTTTACAGCACCGTTCATTTCGTTAACAGCCTTGTTATAAGCATCTACATCTTTCTGGGTCCTGCTGCTTTGTGGTGTAGCATCGAACGAGGCTTTTATTTTATTAAAGTTTTCTTCCTTCAGCATAAAATCAGACACTTTGGGTATATCAACATCAGCCTCTTTTTTATAAAAGGTAAGCGCCTGTTTACAGGCAACAGCCAATGAAGGATCGTTCTGAAAACTTTTAAGCGAGTCAAGCGCGGCTAACCCGTCCGATGCATAATTACTAAGTGCACTGCGGGCCTGCTCAATTTTAATAGTGTTCTTTTTGTTTAGCGCATCGGTTAATTGGTTTTCCTGCCAATTGCATTTAAAGAACAACAAGTAAACCTTGTCGCGGTACTTACTTACTTTGCCAGCCTGGTCCATTTTTTGGCCGAGCTCACTTTTATCATTCAGCAGCTTAACATTGTATTTGGCAGCAAAATCTGTCACCGCCTGGTCCATACGGTCATTCGCAGCTTTTAACGTGTCATTTGTTTTTTCCTGCAGCAACAGGTAAAGCTGCATTTCGTCAAAAGACTGTTCTACAATCTCCTCCATATTAACTATATGCGCGTAATCATCATTAAACACTTTATATACCAGTCCGATATAATCAATGCTGCTTTTGCGGAGGGAATTATCGCCCTTGTAATAAGGCAGCTCACTTATTTTACCGCGGCAGTTTATAATAGCATCAACTGTTTGCTGTCGCATCCGTTCAATTTTTCTTGCGCGGCCGCTGTGTGCTGCAGCACTTATATATGCCATGTAGGTTTTGCTCATTTCAACGTTAGCACTGTTTATGGCACTTAAGTAGCCACCGGGGTCGTCAAGATTTTGCGCATTTGCTTTAAAGCAACCGAGTGATAAAAGCAACACAAAAGAAGCAATCAATTTTTTCATCTGTTTGTTTGTTTAAGGTTTATTGTAGCGTTTATTTTTTACCTGTAATACGGCATGTGGGCATCGATAAATTTTTGCTCAGCTTTATCCCAGTTTACAATCATCTTATTACGGTCGGCAAAAATACCTTTAAAGGCCTGCGAAGCGGTAGTAAAGCCAGCATTAACATCGAAAAGGGCTTTGTTATAAGCTTCAGTATCCTGCTTTGTTTTGCTGTTTTGCGGCTTGGCATCATAAGACGATTTTATTTTGGCAAAATTTTCCTCCTGCAGCAGGAAGTCTGATACTTTGGATATCTCGGTTTCCGCCTCTTTTTTATAAAACGTAAGCGATTGGCGGCAGGCCTCAACCAGGGAAGGGTCGTTATCAAAACTGCTTAAGGTATCAAGGGTGGTAAGGCCTTCCGTAGCATAGTTGAGTAAAGCGCTGCGCGCCTGTTCAATTTTTGTAATGGTTTTTTTGTCTATTGCTTCCATGACCTGGCTTTCCTGCCACACACATTTAAAAAACAACAGGTAAACTTTGTTGCGATATTTACTTACCCTGTTTGATATTTCCATTTTTTGAGCAACGTCGGTTTTATTGCTAACAAGGGTTACATTATATTTTGTAGCAAAATCTTTTTCTGCTTCACCAATTCTTTCATTTGCGGCTTTAAGTGTATCATTTATCTTTTCCTCAAAAAGCAGGTAGAGTTGCATTTTGTCGAAGGACTGGTCAATCAAATCCTCCATATTTACCAGGTGCGTAAAATCATCGTTAAACACTTTTGTTAAGATCCATAAATAATCAATATTGCTTTGGCGCAAAGAATTATCATGTTTATAATACGGTAAATCAATTATTTTATACCTGCATGTAGTAAGATTATCAACAACCTGCTGCCGGAGTTTTTCAATTTTCATTGCCCTATTGCTGTGCCATGCAGCACTTATGTAGGCCATGTAGGTTTTATTAAAGTCAGTTTGAATGCTGCTGATACTTTTCATGTAAATGCCGGGGTCATCATAGTTTTGGGCCTTTACAATCAACGCAGGCATCAGCAGTATGATCGCTGATAAAAGTAAAAAGGGCTTTCTCATTTTTCAAGTTTCAGGTTACGTGATTTAAATGTTTATTTTTTAAGGCTGTTTAAAACCTCGTAGGCTATATTAATGTAAGGGTCTGTACTTACAATCTGCTTAAACCCATCATTAAGCTGGGTTAAATAGCTGTCAGCCTGCAGCCTCGTTAGTTCATATTGATTATTTTGAACAGTAAAATTTTTCGCAACGAATCTCTTTTCTTTTAAGGAACCCTCAACGTCTTTGGCATCGCCTGACATGTAGTTTGCCAGCGTTAATAATTCATCTTTAGGTTCCCGTTTTTGTTTATAGCTTGCTACTAAATTTTTTACTTCAGTAAAGTAAGCGCCTGTGTCAACTTGCGGCTTTACAGCAGCGGCCAAAGTTGCAACAGGCAGTGGCGGGTAAGGCTGAAAATATTTATTAGCATCAATAGTGTTGGGCTTTAAGGCAAACTCTTCGTCGCTTTCTTTAGTAATGTAAGCATCAAGTATATCGGGCAGCGTAATATCTGGCTGCACACCGGCAAACTGGGCCGTTGTACCCTTAACCCTGTACAACCTGTTAACCGTTATTTTAATATAGTTTTCGGTTTGCTTTTTTGTAAAATTCTCATAGGTAACCGTTGTATCCATAGGCAAAACAATTTGTGCAGATGCTTTGCCGTAAGTAGGAGTGCCTATAATAACGGCCCGGTTATAATCCTGCAAAGTACCGGCCAACAGTTCAGATGCAGATGCGCTGTACCCATTTACCAAAAGCACAAGAGGCCCGTCGTAAATAGTACCCCTGTCAATATCTTTTATGGTAAAAGGTTTGGGGTCCCTTCCCTTTTCCTGGGCAACCGGGCCTGCATCAATAAAAATACCGGCAAGCTGCCTTGCTTCGTCAACAGAGCCGCCTCCATTGTAACGCAAGTCTATAATAAGCCCGTTTATATTTTCTCTCTTAAGCTTTACAATTTCTTTGGCAACATCGTTGGCACAACCTGCATTGCCATTATCGCCGCTCTCCCAATCTTCGTAAAAGGCAGGCAGGTAAATATACCCAACAGTAGCAGCACCCTTCAATATAAAGCTCTTTACCTTGTTCTCATCCTCGCCTTCATCCTGCTTCGCCTGTTCTTTAAGCAGCTTAACCTGCACCAGCGAGCCAGTTACTTTGCGCATGGTAAAGTAAATAGTATCGTGGTTACTTTGACTTATAAGTGTACTAAGCTCTTCAGGCGAACTGCCCGACACATCAACCGGCTGCTTGCCCGCCCATTGCACTATCATAAATTTATCACCCTTGTTAAGTTTACCGCATCTAAACGCAGGGCTACCGGGCTGAAGGTTGTTTATTAAAACGCCGCCATCTTTATCTTCTTCCATGCTAAACCCAAAACGAAAACTCTGCTGGCCTAATGCGCTTTCAAAATTTTCTTTCTCGGTTTTAGGCATGTATTCCGTATGCGGGTCAAAACAAAGCGCAATTGTTTCACAATACGTATTACCCATATAACCCACCATGCCATAAGGGTTTTGAAGTATGTTGCTTATTTTTCTTTTGAACGACAGTAAGTTTTTTTTGCGAAACACTTCTTCCGCCGAATCAACATATTTTTTTTGCTGCTGGGGTGTGAGTGATTTATAATTATCCGGCAGGTTATCCGCTATCTCCTGCAGCACATTCGTCTTAAAAATTTTGTACAGCTTTACCTGCGCTCCGGCAATATTTTCGGGATAGCTGGTATCTTCAGTTACGGTAAATTTTTCAGGGGTGTTTACATTAAAAGGTTTTGCGCTTACTATATCAGCCAGCGAATCTGCCTGTTTTAACCGTTGCTGGTAAATGGTAGTTAAAAGGTTTAAGTAGTCAGTATTTTTTTTGTTTATCTCATCATCAATCAGCGTTGTATATACTGAGAGCTTCGCAATATCGTCCTTCGTAAATAAAGCTTTGGCCTCATCCGTTTTTTGCAGCATTTGGTTATACACATCTATAGAGAAAGTGTCGTTAACCATGCGTGGCGCAACGTGAAATTTAGCAACCATTCTTGTAACTACATACGCCTCATTTGCAATTTTGCCGGGTTGGGCAATTACCAAAAAGGGCAGGGAGATTATTAGGGCTGACACAAATCTTTTCATATAATAAAAATAAGGCATAAACAAAACCAAGGCACAGCAGGCACATTAAAAATAGGTAAAAGAAAGATTAATTAATATGCGCCATGTGGAGGGGAATAGTTGCCGTAATACGAGGTTTTGCCGAAATTTTCCTTTCTAATACCGCAATAATTTTTCAACAGTTTCATGCAGCCTTGCCTTTGCCATAAAGTTTTTCTCCAGCTCAATATTAAAAGGTATAGGTGTGTCAAGCGAGGCGCAACGCAGTATAGGTGCATCAAGCAGGCTAAAGCAATGTTCACTTATCCAGGCAGCAATTTCACCGCCAATGCCGCCGGTTAAAGTGTCTTCATGCAATATCAGCACCTTCCCCGTGTTTTCCACGCAGGCTTTAATAGCATCATGATCCAGCGGCAATAGTGTGCGCAGGTCAAGAATGTCAAAGCTTATGTCAGGGTGTTCGTCAGCATATTCCGTTGCCCATAGCACGCCGCTTCCGTATGTTATAATGCTTATATCGTCTCCATCTCTCACTTTTCGCGCTTTGCCAATTTCAGTTTCATAATACTCTGTTGGTACAGGGCCGTTAACGCTCCTGTACAGCGCCTTATGCTCAAAATACATAACAGGGTTGGGGTCGTTAATAGCGGCAATTAATAAGCCCTTTGCATCGGCTGGTGTTGCTGGGTACACAACTTTCAAACCCGGTGTATGTACAAACCACGCCTCGTTGCTCTGTGAGTGAAAAGGCCCAGCACCCACGCCACCGCCACACGGCATGCGAATAACAACATCAGCATTTTGCCCCCACCGGTAATGTATTTTAGCAAGGTTGTTTATTATTTGGTTAAAGCCAACAGTAACAAAATCTGCAAACTGCATTTCCATCATGCTTTTAAAACCTTTAAGGCTAAGCCCCAACGCGGCGCCAACAATCGCACTCTCACACAGCGGCGTATTGCGTACGCGTTCTTTACCAAACTGCTGTACAAAACCTTCTGTTATTTTAAACGCCCCACCGTATTCAGCAATGTCCTGCCCCATCAATATAAGGTTACTGTGCTGCTGCATAGATTGCTGCAAACCTTCTTTAATAGCATCAATCATCCTGATTTCAGATTGCGGATTGCGGATTGCAGATTGCCCTTCAACTTTTAACTCTTCATTTTTAACTTTTACCTTCGGCGCATACACATCCCTCACCTCTTCTTCCGTATCCGGTGTTAACGCTTCAGCGCTATAAGCCAGTTGCAGTTCCGCATCAATATGCGCTTTAAATTCCGCTTTTAGTTTTTCAATCACTGCTTCCGTTAAAACCTCCTGTGTTATAAGGTATTCTTCATAATTTTTTATCGGGTCTTTTGCAGCCCATTCTTCAAACATTTCCTTTGGCACATATTTAGTGCCGCTGGCTTCTTCGTGACCGCGCATGCGAAACGTCATGCACTCGATCAAATATGGTTTTTGTTCATTAATGCAGTATTCGCGTATGCCTTTAATGGTATCAATAACAGCAAGAATATTGTTACCGTCAATACGCACGCCTTCCATGCCATAGCCTTTCGCCTTATCAACAAGGCTTTCACACCGGTATTGTTCATTAACAGGCGTGCTAAGGCCGTAACCATTATTTTCAATAATAAAAATTACCGGCAAATCCCACACTGCGGCAACGTTCAGCGCCTCATGAAAATCTCCTTCACTTGTACCGCCATCACCTGAAAATGCCAGTGAAACTTTGTTTTCCTTTTTCAATTTATGCGCCAGCGCTATTCCATCAGCAATGGCAAGCTGCGGCCCAAGGTGGCTTATCATACCGCAAATATGGTGTTCTGCATTACCAAAATGAAAGCTGCGCTCACGCCCCTTGCTGTAGCCATCCTTATTGCCCTGCCATTGCATAAACAGTTTGTTCAGGGGCATATTGCGTGTAGTAAACACCCCCAGGTTGCGGTGCAACGGCATTATCCACTCATCCGCTTCAAGAGCGTAAGCAGCGCCAACCGCAATAGCTTCCTGCCCTATGCCGCTAAACCATTTGCTTATTTTACCCTGCCGTAACAGCACAAGCATTTTCTCTTCAATCATTCTCGGCAGCAGCAATTTTTTATAAATGGCCAGCAGCTCGTGGTTACTGGTGTATCTTCTGTTAAAAACCATGCAGGCAATATTTGTATGCTAAGATAAGTTTAAAAATTTTAGTGCGGGTTGACAGCATTTTCCCACAACCTACTCCTGCGATCTCCATCTAAATTTTCGTTTTAAACCAAAACAGTATTCCGTCGTTTCATCTCTCTAAAAATCGTACACAGAATGTTGCAATCTGATTTTCGTTTCAATATCACTATTTTTATGTTCCCTGAAACCCCTTGTGGATAAGCCATTCAGAGCATTCTAAAAAATAGTTTAAAAATAGTTTGCAAAAAATTTGTTTATCACGCAAAAAGAATTTTACTTTTGCATCGTTAATAAAAACAAATAACAGTATATGCTACGCATACAACTACATATCGCAAATAAAGGCTCATTTAGTCCCAGGTTGGACTATAGAGGCTGCGGGGCATATAATGCTGTAAATAAGTAAAAACCAAACTTAGTATACAACAAAAGCCCCGCTAAAAAGCGGGGTTTTTTATTGCGCATACTTTAAAAACTGATGATAGAAACAAAACAAATAAAACATACAGGTAAACGGCAACAATGCACAGCGAAGCATAATATTCGCCTTGGCTGTGGTGTGGATATACTGTACCCGTTTATACAACCGTGGTGTGCTAAAACGTAATGCTGGCAAAAGTTTCAGCAAAGCAAAAAAGCTCCGCGGTAAGTAACAACCACGGGGCTTTTTTAATGGCTAAAACCAAGGGAGGGCAGGATGAACCCACTTTTAATTTGCTTCGTAATAATTGTGAGAATAGCAATTGTAATTACAAAGGCAGTAGAAAAAGAAACCAGGCAGCGGCGTCAAACACCTGTAACAGTTAAAAGGAGGCGTAATATGAAACTAACATTATTCAAAACACAACTGAGCTATGCGGCCAATTTATTTAACGGCCATTTTGTTGATGTTAAAGTGTTTTATACGGCGCGTTTTAATACAGTACCATGCGTAAGTTTTATTGGTGAAATAGACATAACAAAAGCATACGATATAGTTAGAAATTATTGTGTTAACGATATAGTTGACACGCACCAGCACAGCTATTTTAACCATGATGCACAGAAGGTTTTTTTCAATAACACGGTTATTGTGTTAAGCAAAAAAAGGATGATTGAAATAGCGGGTAATTATTGCCAGATATTACACACACCGGATGGCTATGACTGGGCAAGATGGCTGCTGAAAGAGTTGGCAGTTTGCAGGGCAGAGGCACAGCCAGCACAATCAACAGCATATACCAAAGTATTGGGTTTTGCCGGTGCAGCAGATTTAAATTAATACAGCCCGGGAATAAGGCCCGGGCCTTTATAAACAATCCTTAAACACAAAAAGGAGGTAAATATGCGTTTTAATTTTTTAAGGGGGGCACAAAATGAAACCCTCAATTACCAGGCAGCAAAAGCGTTCACATTAACGCCACAGCTTGAGTTATATACTGCCGTTGCAACAGCAGCGCTAAGCGATAACTTTTATGAGAAGGCTGGCGCAACTCTCGAACGCATAAAGTCGCTCATTGCAAAAAATGACGCTGTGTTTACCGCAAAGCTGGCAATTTATGCAAGGGAACAAATGTACCTGCGCAGCGTGCCTTTAGTGTTGGCGGTTGAGCTGGCAAAACAGCATAACGGCGATGGATTAGTGGCAACTTTAGTTGAAAGAGTTATACAGCGTGCAGATGAAATAACTGAATTGCTTAGCTATTACGCGCTGAGTAACCAAAGGGCAAATACAAAGCAGCTTAACAAACTAAGCAAGCAATTGCAAAAGGGTTTGGCTGAAGCTTTTAACAAATTTGACGAATACCAGTTTGCAAAATATAACCGTGACGCAAATGTTAAGCTTAGGGACGCTTTGTTTCTTGTTCACCCAAAAGCAAAGGATGAAAGCCAGCAGGCGTTGTTTAACAAAATAGTGAATGATGAGCTGCAAACACCTTATACATGGGAGGTTGAATTAAGTGCGCTGGGCCAGCAACTGTATGACAATGCCGAACTGAAACAGCAGGCATTTAAAACAAAATGGGAGGAGTTAATAGCAAGTAACAAGCTTGGATATATGGCTTTGCTGAGGAACCTGAAAAACATACTAGAAGCCGGTGTAAATAACGACATGCTTAACAAGGCATGCGCTTACCTGGCAAACGAAAAGGCCGTTGCTAACAGTAAACAATTACCATTCAGGTTCCTCTCCGCCTACAGGGAAGTAGCAGCATTAAACACAGGCCGCGAAAGTAAAGTGCTTGACGCGTTTGAAAAAGCGGTACTGGTAAGCGCTGCAAATATTGAGGGCTTTGACGAAAATACCAGCGTTGTAATTGCCGCCGATATGAGCGGTAGTATGCAAGCACCGGTAAGTGCCAAAAGCACCGTGCAGCGTTACGAGGTTGGTTTAATACTGGCCATGCTGCTGCAAAGCAGGTGTGCAAATGTTGTAACAGGCATATTCGGGCAAACATACAGGCAGGTGCAGTTGCCACACAGCAATATACTAAGCAACACAAACCAGTTGGCAAGAATGATTGGTGAAGTAGGGCACAGCACAAATGGTTACCTGGTAATTGCTGATTTGATAAAACGCAAAAAAGCAATTGATAAAGTAATGTTGTTTACCGACATGCAATTGTGGAACGACGCAGGCGATACATCAATAGCCGACCTGTGGAAACAGTACAAAAAACTGGCGCCACATGCAAAGCTATACCTGTTTGACCTTGCGGGTTACGGTACCACACCGCTTAATGTGCTGCGTGAAGATGTGTTTTTGATAAGCGGCTGGAGCGATAAAATTTTTAATGTGCTAAGCGCATTGGAAAAAGGAAGCGATGCACTGCAGGTAATAGATGCTATAAAGTTATAGAAGACATGTGCTGAAAAGGAGGGAAACAAGTGCCCCGTTTAGCCGCGGGGCACCTTTCCAAAAGTAGTGACTAAACCAACACTCACGAAAACTGTTCAATGAGAATTGACAAGGGAGGTAGTATGAATGGAAATATTGTAAAAAATATAGCTAATGAAATAGCATCCGGATTTGATGGCCTGGGCAAGTGGTTTGATGTTGACGAGTTTTTAATGCGGTATGTGCCAGCGAATAACGGTTGGAATATTCAACAAAATCTTGAGCACATATCACTAACCAATCACTACTTGCTCATACTTGTAAAGAAAGGAACAGCAAAGGCTATTGACTTATCGGCAAAGAAACATTTTTGTGGGTTTCCTGAAGGCTATGAAATAGATTGGCTAAAACTTGAAGCAATAGGCATACATAAATCATTTAAATGGATAAGGCCTGAGCATATGGAACCAACAGGCAATATTAGTCTTGATGACATACAAAACCGGCTTAATGTTCAAAAGTCTGAATGTTTATCCTGCCTTGAAAAGTTACAAAATGGGGAGGGGGTTTTATACAAAACGATGATGAGTGTAAATGGACTGGGTAAAATTGATGTTTATCACTACATACTCTTTTTAATGCAACACATTAAAAGGCACACAGCACAAATGGAAAAGATAAAACTTGAGTTTGATCAACTATAGTTTGGATGCAGCAGCGGTACTGCCGCGTACCGCTGCTTTTAAAAAAATTGGTTTATGTAAAATAAATAAGGATGTCGTAGAAACGGGATACTTCGCAGCCGAAGGGGTAGGGCCTTTAGTAAAATAAAGGAGAGGTGCAAATCCTCACTTGCGTGTCCCCGCTCTTGTTTCGCCTGTTACTCCTTAAAATATAAAGGTGTCGTAAGTAAGGGTTACATCGTGGCCATCATGGGTTCGAATCCCATCATACCCGACAGCTATAAAAAGCTGTGGTTATGAGACCCCTTACGCCTTGTTACCCTTTATTATTACTGGCTTGTAGCCCAACGGAAGAGGCAGCAGACTTAGAATCTGTTAAGTGCGGGTTCGAATCCCATCAGGCCAACACAGACCACGATTTTTAACCTGATTTTTCTGATTCGGCTGGCGTAGGCGGTTTAAAAGGAAAGAGCAATTATAAGGAAAACAATCAGGTGTATCCGAAAAATAAGGCTAAAATCCTGGTCATATATAGAAGTACTTCAATTGGCAGAAGGCCCGCCCTGGAAGCGGGAGGGTGCAAGTTCGACTCTTGCCTTCTATACATATCGGTGGTCTTGCGGCGATGTTACAGGTTAGGCTGTACTATTACCTAGTAGTTCGAGGAACGGTAGTGATGTGGTCTAACCGCTAACATCAACCCTTAACCCTGAAAATAGCGTGTCGTAAAATAGTGTTACTTCTTAACTGTTACTTAAGTAAAACCGTACACTGTTTGCCTGTTACCGCTATAAATTGGCTTGTAGCTTAAGTGGAAGAGTACCCGGCTTTTAACCGGGGGTTGTGAGTTCGATCCTCACCGGGCCAACAAAGCCTGGATTTAGCCTGATTTTTCAGATTCGCCTGAAACAGGGAATTTGCTAATCGTCACAATCAGGCGCATCAGGCAAATAAGGTTAAAATCGTGGTCTGTATTGTTGGGTGGTGCAACGGCAGCACACCGGGATTTGACCCCGGCGATGTTGGTTCAAATCCAGCCCCAACGGCTTACGTTGTCTTTAGCTTAACAGGCAAAGCGCCTCACTGTGAATGAGGGGAACAGGGTTCGAGCCCCGGGGGCAACCAAACATTGCGGTTTATTTCAATTGGTAGAAACCCACTCTGATACAGTGGAAGTTGCAGGTTCAAACCCTGCAGCCGTAACAACAGGTGTCGTAGAAAAGAGATACTTCGGGATCGCAGGGATGCAGGTGTAAATCCTGCCGGGATGACATTTCAACCCGTAGCTCAATATTCAGAGCATGCGAAAAAGCAACTCTTTTCGACTTGTTACCCTGTATGTTATTGTCTGAACCACGATTTGGGGAGATTTATGGATGATAGGATTTAAAACAATTCTCATCTTATAATCCCTCAAATCCAGCCAAATCGTGGTTCAGACATGGATAGATAGCTCAACGGCAGAGCAATGCCCTGTTAAGGCATAGGTTGAAAGTTCGAATCTTTCTTTATCCGCAATAGAAAATGAACCGGGATTACTTGATTTTAAAAGGCAGTGAGGGGCTATTTAATCCTCACCATCCTTAAAATCCTGCAAAATCGTGGTCAAGGATGGATAGCTCCAATTGGCAGAGCACCGGTTTGAAGCATCGGCAGTACAGGTTCGAATCCTGTTTCATCCACTTAAAAATACGGCTTAATTCAATGGTTAGAAACCCACTCTTATACAGTGGAAGTTGCAGGTTCAAGTCCCGCAGCCGTAACAAAAGCAAATTATATGCGCACTCGTGTAATGAAATAGTTGGTTGGTTACTCATACAGGTACAACACGTATACCTGCAGGTAATAACAATTTTTAGTACGGCCAACACCGTACTGTATAACTATTTTATAAAAACAATTATGGACAACTTATATAATCAAAAGGTAATTGATATAAACAATGTGCTTGACAGGCGTTTTCTTAACACAAAATCCCTGTACTTGTACCACTTTAATATTTTACCAAACGTGAATTTTATTAGCATGATAGATGGTGAAAAAGCGTTTGATGCGTTTAAAGAAAAATTTGCACCGCTTATTACTAATATTCACCGCTATCGCTGGTTTAAGCACGAGAAAAAAACGTTTGCTTTTGACCGGACTATTATAACACTTAGTAACAGGTTTCTGGTTGAGTTTGATGAAAGCTATTGCCAGTTGCTGCATGATGACACTGGTGAGGAGTTTATTAACGAGGTAGTATTGTTGCTGAAGAAATTTAAAGAGCGCAAAAAGAAAGATCCGCTGGAAATTAACCTGGTAGTACGCGAAAACTACGGGCTTGATTTGAAGGCAATGGAAATTAAAAAAACAAAGCTTAACCTGGACCTTTTTTATGAAGACGATTTTAAAGCCGTTGACGCAACCATACAGGAACGGTTAAATAAAAAGAACGACAAAGGTATAGTGCTGTTGCACGGTTTACCCGGCACCGGCAAAACAACATACCTGCGTTATTTAATTGGCAGAATAAAAAAGAGGGTATTGTTTTTGTCGCCAAACGTGGCCGGCAATTTAATGAATCCTGATTTTATTGATTTGCTGATTGATAACCCAAATACAGTAATGATAATTGAAGATGCCGAAAACATTATTATGGACAGGCGCAGCAACAACGATTCATCTGTATCAAACCTGTTGAATATTTCAGATGGGTTGCTGGCAGACTTTTTAAACGTTCAGCTGGTATGTACGTTTAACAGTGCACTAACTTTAATTGATAATGCCCTGTTACGCAAAGGCAGGCTGATAGCACGATACGAGTTTGGTAAGCTTAGCATTGCCAAAGCCCAAAAGTTAAGCGAGCACTTAAAGTTTGAAAAAGCCATTACGCGCCCGATGACGGTTGCAGAAATAGCCAACCAGCATGAGGCAAGCTATGAAGCAAAACAGGTAAATGTAATAGGCTTTAGAAAACATGAGCTGGAAGTGCTGAGTAATTAAAATTAAATAACTAAATAAACACCCTAAAGGGTAACGACAATGAAAAAGAATCAACGGTTCATATCACACCAATATAACAGGCCATCAAGTGGTGGCCTATTCCGATCGGAACAAAACATAAGATATGAACAACGATATTGTAAACAACGAAACAATTTTATTGTGTTATCGCCCGCGTACGAAAAGGCAACGCAAGCGTGCACAGCATAAGGGTTTTGAGAAAAAATTAAGGGCGCTTGACAGTGAGCGTCAGGATTTATGGCAGAAAAAACAAAACTTGGGCTGGGTTGATTTAGACAAACCGGTTATGCGCGGATGGAAAAGATTTTTTGTATTGCGCGACAATGTTGCTAATAGTATACACGCAGAATTTTTTAAAAGCATACTGGATAAGATTGGCACTGTAACCTTTAGCAACCGGAAAGATTTTAAAGCCAGGAAGAAACGCGTAAGAAAATGGAAGTATGAAGCTAAAAAGCAGGAACTGCTAATGCCTGAAGCCGGGCAATTTAAAAAGCTGAATTTTTCTGAAAAAGAGCAATTATTCTTTGAAGAAAAAACAATAATGAACCCGCAAAAGGCATGGGTTAAAGTTTATGAGTTTAAAGACCCATGGCGCTTTGTTTTAAAAATCAAGCCCAACATGATAACCCGTTCACGAGTAAGAAATGTAGAAATGGAAAGCAGGTTGGCAGAATTAGATAATTATTTTGAACGCAATTACCTAAAGCCAGCACTTTTTAAACTTAAGGGGGATTCATATAATTGGTATAAGGAATGGCGTGATGAATTGCGGGGGAAAGATGACAGGCGGTTTAAAAATATCCCTTTGCCAAAATTGCTGGATGCGATAGAAGATAATAAGTATATATAAAACACTTAATCAGGCGTTATGGAAAACGAAAACATATATCCAGAATTGCTGGATTATATATATGATTATCAAGCGAACTTTATGACCAAAGATGAGCGGCTCGCAGATAATATGCACAGGTATAATCCAGACACAATACCACCGTGGTTACTGGAGATTAAAAGAAAAACGGGCCAATACAGCGACGATGAAAGAATCAAAAACATGCTTTCGGATGGTTTTGACGTATTTAGAAGACGGGTTGCAGAAAGAATCTATAACGAACACAGAAAGGAGTTGCAACTGAACCTTTGCCCTAAATGCCACAAAATTGCGCGAACACCATTGGCAAAGCAATGCAGGATTTGCTTTCATAACTGGCATTAAGACGAGATATGACAAAACATTTTAAAATTCTCCCTTAGGGGAGTTAAAGGGTTTATATGAAACTACAATTACGTGGAAAAGACATACGCAATATCGGGTATCCAGAAGGGCCGGTTATTAGCGTAGCAATTAATGTAATGGAGAAACATTACAAACACTCCACGCTGAATGAGGCGCTGGAAGTGTTAAAGAATATTTTGGAACAACCTGCATCATATACAAATGATGAAATATTAGGTAAGATAGCAGATGCGTTGATACCAAAAGAAGATGTTGAGGGCTCGCAACTAATGCTGAACAGTGCAGGCGTTGATTTTAACGTGTTCGGCAGCGAGCATATTGAACAAACTGCTATGCACCAAATGTACACGGCAGCAAAATTACCAATAGCAGTTGCGGGGGCTTTAATGCCTGATGCACACAGTGGTTATGGCTTGCCTATTGGTGGTGTATTGGCAACAGAGAATGCAGTTATTCCTTATGGGGTAGGTGTTGATATTGGCTGCCGCATGTGCCTTAGCATTTTTGATATTGATGCAAATGACCTGCATACCAAAGAAAAATATTTTACGCGCGAATTAATTGAGGCTACTTTGTTTGGCAGCGGCGCCCAATTTAAAGACGCGGAAGATGATGCTGTACTGGAACGCAAGGAGTTTATGGAAATACCATTGCTAAAAGGCCTGCATGGCAAAGCATGGAAGCAATTAGGTACATCTGGCAGTGGTAACCATTTTGCAGAATTTGGTGTGGTACAGTTAACAGAGCGGGATGAAGTGCTGGGTGTTGATGCAGGTACATATATGGGTTTGCTAACACATTCCGGTTCCCGTGCGCTGGGTGCTAATATTGCTGCGCATTACACAAAAATTGCGAAGGAAAAAAGGCGCCTGCCACAGGAAGCTGCTAACCTTGCCTGGCTTAACTTAAATGAAGCAGAAGGCATGGAATACTGGCTGGCCATGAACCTTGCCGGTGATTATGCCTCCGCGTGCCATCATATCATTCATGCAAAAATTGCAAAGCAATTGGGCCGACAGCCATTAAAAATGGTTGAGAACCATCACAACTTTGCATGGAAGGAAATGTATGAAGGCAAAGAGGTTATTGTACACCGTAAGGGTGCAACACCGGCCGGTAAAAATGTGTTGGGCATTATACCAGGCAGCATGACGGCGCCGGGCTTTATTGTAAAAGGTAAAGGTGTTGAAGCATCAGTAAACTCTGCATCACACGGTGCGGGGCGAAAAATGAGCCGTACAGCCGCCTTAAACAGCATTACGCACAGCGCTTTAAAAGAGGCATTGCAAAAGCATGATGTAAAGCTTATTGGCGGTGGGCTTGATGAAGCGCCTTTTGCCTACAAGGACATTGAGGTGGTTATGCAAAGCCAAAAAAATCTTGTTGATGTACTTGGTTCATTTACCCCAAAAATTGTGCGCATGAGCGGCGATAAACCAAAGATGCACATGAACAAAAGCAGGTTGCGTGAAGAAAGCGGCGTGGAAGGGGAATGATGCGATTGGCGATTGCGGATTGACCGGCAATTGATATACAACTCCTGTTGCTGAAAGGTGGCAGGAGTTTTTTTTATCAATCAACTGGTCAACTACCTTCTTTCTTCCTCTCTCGGTTTGCCAATAATTTTTTCAATTATATACACTATAAATGATAGCAGTAAACTAAACCATAACGCGGCCCAGTTATTCTGCACATGAAAGCCCGGTACAATTGCAGCAGCCCATTTAATAATAACAATATTTATAACAAACAAAAACAATCCCAGCGTAAGCACGGTTATGGGTATAGTAAATATTATAAGCAGTGGCTTTATAAAACCGTTTAGCAAGGCGAGTACAAGCGCTAAAATAACTGCAGTCCAGCTGCTGTCGATAGATACGCCGCTTAACAGCCGGGAAGCTATTAAAGCTGCCGCAGCTGTAATCAATATTTTGCCAATAAAACGCATGGGGTATATATTTTAAGTATGGTGATTGGTTGATCAATAACACCAGGTTAATTTACAGCAACCGGCAACGTTATACGCTTCACTAATCAACTACTCTTTTACCATTTAACTGGCTCTTACCAAACCACCTACACAACCGTAAGTTCGTAAAAATCTTCCGGGTTAAGATATTTTATTGCCAGCTGCTGCAACTCTTCTGCGCTAACGGTTCTAATGGTTTCAAGTGCTTTATAAAAATAGTCGCCTGAAAGGTTATTAAGTATATAATTTTTCCATCTTGCAATAATTTGGAAAGGGCCATCCAAATCACCTAAAATACTGCCCATCATAAAATTACGCACCAGGTGTAATTCTTCAGCATCTACAGGTTCTTCACGCAAAATTTTCATCTCCTTATACACTTCTTCAATGGTAGCAGCGCACACTTCCCTGCCTGCTTCTGTGCTAACTGCCCACGCACTATCGTGCATATGGTTTTGCAGGTAACTGTGTATGCCATAAGTATAACCCTTATCCTCACGAATATTACTCATAAGCCTGCTGCCAAAATACCCACCGAAAATATTATTAAGTACCTGCGCTTTTGTAAAATCAGGGTGGTGCCTGTTAGGGAAAGCCCTGCCCAGCCTTATAGCACCCTGCACACCATTGGCATCATTTATAATATTATACTTTTTAGTTGCCGCGGGTGTTATATTATAATGCACCGGCTGTAAAGGTGTTTTATTTACCGGCAGTTGCCCAAAGGCATTATTTAATTGCTGTTGTATATCAGCGGGCAGTTTGCCGGCCACAAACAATATACCATTGCCATTAGCATAATACTGTTTATAAAAAGCCTGTAATTCTTCCTGCTGCAATGCATCGTATGCCTCGTTAGTGCTATATTTACCATAAGGATGATCAATGCCATACAGGTATTCATCAATAAGCCGCGTTGCAACAAAATCACATTTCTTAAGGCTTACACTCAATCTTTGTTTTTGGTTTTGCTTGTATATGGCCAGCTCCTTCTCCGGAAAAATACTGTCTGTAAGCAGCTCCGCCATAACAGGCAGCAACTGCGGTAAATGTTTTGAAAGGCTGTGCAGTGTAAGTGTAGCCGTTTCGCTGTGGCAAGTGCGGTTTAAATATGCACCAAAAAATTCAAAATGTTCATTTATAGCAAATGCCGTTCTTGTTGTCGTGCCGTTTTTAAGCAGGTGGTTTACCGTAGCAGCCACAATATTTTTTTGCTCGTACCAGTTGCCTGCATAAAAAACCCACTCAACCAATATCACTTCTTCAGCACCGCCGTCAACGGCATATACATCCACACCATTATCCAGGGTAAAGTGCTGGTAGGGTTTTAACTGAATATCAAAATCAACTGCATCCTGTATGGGTGGTTCCACGCTTCTGTCAATCATATCCTCTATTTATAAGGCAGCAAAAGTAAATGTAATTTTATAAATGGCCTGTGCAAGATGATTGAGCGTCAATTCTGCCTTCCGGCAGAGATAATTGAACGCCCGCCCATACTTTTCGGGCAGGCAGATTTTAAGGATTGAGAAGATGCGAAGGATGTTAAATAGCAATGATTTTTTATTGTCTGCAACCATCACCACAATCCTGGCAATCCGCGTTCACTCCCTACTCAACTATAACAATATTCTCCTCCTTAAGCAACGGCAGGTTTTTAAACCGTAATATAACGTCTGCCACAACCCTTACATCTCTTTGGCAGTAGTTAACAATTTTTTGCAGGTCGTTATCTTCATAGTAAACATGCTGTACCATGCTGCCATCCATATCGGTTTTACTTGTAGGCACACCAAGCACTTTTGCCAAAAGGTTAAGCGATATATAATTTTTATAATCGCCAAACTTCCAGCACTGCATAGTATCTATCATATTTATCTCCCATGGCTTGGCACCATGCAGGTAAAGGTATTCGGGCAATGCAACCTGGTTTATAAGCATACGCCTGCATATGTAGGGTATATCAAACTCACGTATGTTATGCCCGGCATAATGAAAAATTTTTTTGACCTGCGAAAATTTGCTGTTTATTTGCACAAACGATTCAAGCAAAGCCTTTTCATCGTGCCCCGAAATACTTTTAACTTTAAGACATACTTCTTTATCAGCATTTTCAAAAAAGTACCCAGTTGATATGCAGATAATTTTACCAAACTCTGCAAGTATACCCGCGCGCAGCGTATACCCGTCTGCCGGTGATATATTTTCTGGCATGGTTTTGGAAAGTTTCTCGTTCCAGAGCAATTTCCAGTCATCAGGCAGGTGCGAAAACGAAGGAAACTGGGGCACAGTTTCTATATCCAATAGAAAAATATCCCCTAAGGCCAAAGCGTTTAGCATAGCACAAATTAAATATTTAAAAACGAAAAATTCAATTTTGTATGAGCTACAGTAACTATCCGTCTGCTGATAACCCCCAGCAGCAACCACCACAGCGGCCAAGAGACAACCGCAAACTTATTTATGCCATTTTAATTGTGCTTTTATTAGGCACATGGGCTTACATTATTTACGACAAAAACCAGTCAACACAAAAATTTAATACTCTTGAAACGCAGTACTCAAGCGTAGATTCTGAACGCAATGCCCTGTCTGAAGAATACAAACTTGCGCTTGCAAAAGAAGATTCTTTGTCTGGCAGCAACTCTCAGTTAAAAGGCCAGCTTGCTACAAATAAAGCTGCTGCTGATAAGCAACGTGCTGATATTGAAAGGAAATTGAACGACAAGAATACAACTATTGCAGACCTTAGGTCTTCAATTAAAAAGTATGAAGGCCAGGTTGCTGACCTTGGCACGCAGATAGAGCAATTGAAACAGCAGAACCAACAGTTAACAGCAAGTAACCAACAGTTAACTACTGAAAAAGATACATTAACTGTGCAAAAACAAGTGGTAGAACAAAACCTTGCTGCTACCAGCGCTGCAAAGGCACATGTTGAAGATGTTGGCTCTACATTACATGCATCAGCAATAAACATTGTACCTATTAATGTAAAGGGTAATGGCAAAGAAGTTGAAACAAGCAAAGCAAAAAGGGCTGACCTTTTAAGAGTGTCTTTCCAGCTTGATGAAAACAGGATTGCACCAACCGGTTCAAAAGATTTATATGTATGTGTTACAGGCCCTGATGGCAAGCCAATAACCGTACCTGCAAACGGTAGCGGATCATTTACCACACGTGATGAAGGTGATAAAGTATTTACCAAACAAGTATCTGTTAGCTATACAACAGGCCAGGCAATGCCGGTAAGCTTTGACTGGAAACCAGATAGCGGTAAATTTATGGAAGGCGATTACAAAATACAGATATACCAAAATGGTTATAAAATAGGCGAAGGCACTAAAACATTAAAGAAAGCCGGTTTTCTTGGTTAATCATTAGTCTATAATATATCAGTTATTATTCTTCTAAGAAATATCCTGCCTTTCGACAGGATATTTTTTTTGTGTTTAAATACTCTGAAGGCAAGGTGTAAAATCAGGTTTGAATAGTTTCTTTACGCCGGTAGTAGTAACAGTCTGCCTGGAGTGCCACACCTGCGGCGTGGTAAAAATTGCTTCTAATCGCTTTACTGCAAAGCTTTCGCCCCGCTGGGGCATTTATTTTTTACTGCTCCATCTTCTCCAGTTCATTTTGAGCAAAGTTTTTTACCGCCGGAAAAAACGTGTTATAATATTCGCGCAGACTATCGTAGTTTTTTATAAAAGCACTGTAAACATCAGCGCTGCTGTTAAGATAAGCTGCGCGCCGCACCACACCCCCAAAACTTTTTTCAATGCCACCAACATTGCTATAATTATACAACCAGTTTTGCGTGCTCATATAAGGCAGCATGGCTGCAAATGGCTGGGGCAACACAGTTTGGTAACTATATAATATTTTGTAAGTGCTATCCGCAAACAATGCAAGGCTGTTTTTTTTAAACTCGTTTTCATCGTTGGCAAGAAAGTGATCGTACACCACATCAATAAAAGCGCCTGCATATAAACCAACATACGGTTTAAAAAATTGCTTTGCAGCTTTGGTGGCCGTGTGTTCATCAGTAAAGGTATCAATCATCCTGTGCAGGTTAATGCCGCGTTGTATATCTGCAGCATAATCAAATTTCTTCCTGCCTTTTATAAAATCACTAACCATATTACCCACTACTATAGGCGGCCGCTGAAAAGAAAGATATGCGTGGGCTAAATAATTCATGCTGGCAAAGCTTTTATCCTGTTTATTCAGCTACAATTTACATTCATTTTACCGCTTAAACGAATTGTTAATACCACCTGATGTTTTTTAACCCTTAATTGACAAGCTTTATGTTTTTATTAAGAACTAAACTGCATTGCAGTGCTGGCAAGGCTTTCAGCAGTTTGTTAACGAAGATTAACGTAGATGCCTTAGCCGTTCATAACAGCCGGTTACCATTTGTTGTACCACAATCACAATTTGTAAATAACGGTTTAGTGGCTTATTACTTTTACATCGTTAAACAAACAAAACAAAAAACCTACAAATTTAAACTTATGAATTTTAAATTATTTTTCACAGCAGTTGCAGCCCTTGCTATAACAGCAAGCAGCTTTGCAAAAGAGCCCGAAACAGTTAATGTAAAAGCCCAAAAACAATTAACGGCAGACTTTAAAGGTGCCAGTAATGTTAGCTGGCAAATTAAGAACAACCTGCTTGAAGCAAGCTTTGAGTGGAACGGCCAAAAACTTGAAACCTTTTACAACCAGGATGGTGAAGAAGTTGCAATGTGCCGCGAAATTACAATTGACAAGCTGCCCGTAAAAGCATTGCAGGCTATTAATCAAAAATATGGTGATTACAAAACCACTGAAGCTATTGAATACAATAGTCCAGATACCGGCCTTTGTTATTACCTGTCAATGGAAAATGGCAACAAAAAAACTATTCTTAATGTTTCCCCCGACGGTTTAGTTTCGGTTTTTAAATAAAGTGCAGATACCTTGTGAAGTGTAGCCCCCGCCAATGGCGGGGGCTTTTTTGTGTTATGCCCGGCAACAATAAATGTAACCCGGCGTTTATTATTTTATCAATGCCTGTCATCAACAAAAAAATAATCATCATAATTTATATATTAATTGCTTTATCGTGCAACAAGCAATTTATGCGCAGCAGGTATAATATACCAGATAAAAAACTATGGAGGATGCAGGTGTGCTATACAAACAAATACGGCCACCTTGCCATTAAGGCAGATACCACCATATATACCGGCAAACTGTGCAGGGTTTACAGTGCAGGCACATTACAAAAAATTGGTGGCTTGCATAATAACAGGCGCCGCGGGTATTGGTTTGTGTTTGATAATAGCCTGCAAACTGATTATGTACTTAAGTACCGCCATAATAATATTATTGATTCATTCGATCACCCATTTTCTATAATTGACAGGCCCTGGCATTTTTAGGCTGGTAACAAAATACTGCAGCGGATGGCTTTTTGTCAGGCGGCAGGTGGATGTTTATGTAGGAAACAGCCGCGTGCCGCGTGGCATGGCGTGGCAGAATAGATTTTATTATTAATGAATATTATTATGGTTGCATAGATGATAATAAAACAATCAACGAAAACCGGCGCATGGCCCCATCGGGGCTAAAGCCCGCCCGGCTGTGCCGTTCGGACGGGCTTTGTAGCAACATTATAACGTAAGGGTTTTACCACGCCGTAGGTGTGGCACCCCGGGCGTTTTGCTCCTGATGGAGCAAATAAAGAATTGCAATTTATCTGCTACAAAGCTTGTACTCCTAACGGAGTTAAAGAAGTTATTTGTTTTAATAATATTGTTAGCATTAGTAATAGGGCTTTTTCTTCCGCTTTTCTTTGTATAGCATGGTAGGCGGCGTATAACACAATTTTACCCCCACGGGTACCATGGCTTTACGGCATAAAAAAGCCACCCAACTTAACAGGCGGCTTTCTTCCTTTTTTTACCAGCGAATATTAATTTCTGCTGCTTGCAAAGCGGCTTAGCAGCTGTAGTATTTGTATGTATAGCCATATCATGGTTACAAGCAGGCCAAATGCGCCATACCATTCCATTTGTTTGGGTGCGCCCATATCAGCACCCATTTCAATTCTTTCAAAGTCAAGTATAAGGGTAAGTGCGGCAATTACGGCAACAAACAGGTTAATGCCTATGCCAAGCATGCTGCTGTCGTTCCATGCCATAAAAGGCAGGTTAACATGAAACATTGACAACACCCAGTACACAACATACAGCAGCGTAACGCCCAGTATAGCCGTTACCATAACTGCCTTAAATTTTTGTGTGGGCCTTATTATGCGAAAGTTGTAAAGCAAAAACACCAATATTGCCACGCCAAAAGTTATACCAACGGCCTGCATAATTATGCC
>Ga0206806_1065_pt1 | contig 24906 bp, 17 predicted proteins | sample Alteio_BWOrgCont_60_FD_152911 | JGI IMG/M metagenome (GOLD analysis project Ga0206806, IMG submission 152911) | Enriched cells from forest soil in Barre Woods Harvard Forest LTER site, Petersham, Massachusetts, United States -... | ecosystem: Environmental > Terrestrial > Soil > Temperate forest >... | reverse complement strand
CAAAAGTCAACCTTGCCATAGGGCAGGCGCAACGTACGAAAAGCATCGAGCGTTTTACGCTCGTTTAATTTCTTTTGCAGAAAACGGTCATTATACATAGGTTGTAAATAACAACAAATGTAGTGTTTACAGGTCAGCCATTTCAACCGCGTTATAATGGTATTGCTCTACACGCTCCAGCAGGTGAACCAGTTCAGCTTGTTCACCCGGTGTAAGGCAGTTTAAAAAGCCTGCGTAAGATCTTTCCATATAAGGGTAGCTTTCAAACAGTTTATGCTCACCTTTTTCAGTAAGCGTTAACCTGGTTGCCCGTTTATCTTCAGCGTCAGAAGTTTCCAGCACGTAACCCTTTTTAACCAGCCTGTTGCTTATTTCAACGGTTGTAGAATTTTCCAGTAGCATCTTACGCGCAAGTTCCTTTTTATTTGGTTCTTTCAACAGGTATACGTAAGTAAGCATAAGGTACTCATGGTCTTTACCGAATCCCAGTTTTTTTATAATGGGCTTGCTGGCCATTTGCATGTACCGGTGCAGCCGCGAGATGTACATCAACGCTTTTGAGCTATCAGCCAGGTTTCTTGTCACATCACCCTGTAACGTAGCGCGCGGATTAACGCCTGCTTTTAACAAGCCGCCGGTGGCGGGTTCATTTTCTTTTTGTAACAGCCAGCGGGCTCCAGGCTGCTTGCAGGCAATTACACATTAATAGAAGAAACAGAGCGATACATCGCAGCATTTCATGAAAGCGAAGCAGCACTCATTTTTAATTCCGGCTATGATGCAAACCTCGGCGTATTGTCGTGCATACCACAAAAAGGCGATACCATTATTTACGATGCATTGTCGCATGCATCAATAAGGGATGGTATACGTTTATCATTTGCAAATTCGTTTGCTTATGCGCATAACAATATGCAGGACCTGCAAAAGAGGCTGCAGCAGGCAACCGGTAATATTTTTGTAGTAACGGAGTCTGTGTTCAGTATGGATGGCGACGTGTGCCCCCTGGTTGAAATTGTTGACTTATGCAAAAAGCATAACGCGCACCTTATACTGGATGAAGCACATGCAACAGGTATAGTAGGGGATAAGGGCGAAGGCCTTGCACAACATCTTGGGCTGCATAAAAATATTTTTTGCTGCATGCATACCTTTGGCAAAGCCTGTGGCTGCCACGGCGCAGTGGTGCTTGGCTCAAAGGATCTGAGAGATTATCTTATCAATTTTTCACGCAGCTTTATTTATACCACAGCCCTGCCTGAGCATGCAATAGCCTGCATAAAGGCTGCGTATGAAACATTTCCGCAAATGCGCAGGGAACGCGCGCATCTTCAAAAACTCATCAATATTTTTCAATCATCCGCTACTTCATATCAACACCTTTCCTCTAATACACCCATACAGGTTGTGCTTATACCCGGTAATAGCGCTGCAAAAAAAATTGCAGATACTCTTCAGCAAAAGGGGTACGATGTTCGTGCAATTTTATATCCAACGGTTCCAAAAGAAAAAGAACGTTTGCGTATTGTGCTGCACGCATTCAATACAGAAGATGAGGTAAAAGGGTTGATCTCAAAGTTGTAATAGCGCAGTATAAACATTCCACTAATTTTTTAATAATATAGAGCACTTTGGTTTTTGCATAATAATTTTGCATCCTCAAATTAACATCTATGAAATACAACATTTTAGGCAACACAGGTTTAAAGGTTTCAGAACTCTGCCTTGGCACAATGACATTTGGCGGAAAAGGCTATTGGACAGCCATTGGCAAGCTTGGCCAGGAACCTGTTGATGAGTTGGTAAAGCGCTCAGTTGACGCAGGCATCAATTTTATTGATACTGCGAATGTTTATTCCGAAGGGCTGGCAGAACAACGTACAGGGCAGGCCATAAAAAATCTCGGGCTAAAGAGAGATGACCTTGTTATAGCAACAAAAGTAAGGGGCAAAATGGGCGAAGGACCTAACAATGTTGGCCTTACCCGCAAACACATTATTCAACAGGCAGAAGAAAGCCTGACGCGGCTTGATACTGATTATATTGACCTTTATCAAATTCATGGCTACGACCCGTTAACACCATTGGAAGAAACACTAAGGGCATTGGATGAGCTGGTAAAAAGCGGTAAAGTGCGTTACATTGGGTGCAGTAATCTTGCTGCATGGCATATTATGAAATCGTTGGGGTATTCTCAGCAAAAAGACATTTCAAAATTTATCTCACTGCAGGCTTATTACACAATTGCGGGGCGTGATTTGGAACGTGAGATCGTTCCGCTGCTGCTTGATCAGAAAGTTGGGTTAATGGTTTGGAGTCCACTGGCGGGCGGTTTTCTTAGTGGCAAATACACGAGGGAAGATCAGAAACCAGAAGATGGCCGCCGTGCAAATTTTGATTTCCCACCCATTAATAAAGAACGGGCTTTTGACATTATTGATGTTTTAAAACCCATGGCCGAAAGCAGGAATGTTTCAGTAGCGCAACTGGCGCTTGCGTGGTTGCTGCACCAGCCGGCTGTAACAAGCGTAATTATAGGTGCAAAAAAAATGGAACAACTTGAGGATAACCTTGCAGCCATTGATGTAAAATTTACAAAAGAAGAACTGGATAAAATTGATGAAGTAAGTAAACTGCCTGCTGAATATCCCGGCTGGATGATTGAAAGGCAGGGTGGTGACAGGAAAGCATAATATTATAAAAGAACAAAAAGAGATATCATCATATTAACTATAACGGCATCTCTTTTATTCAGGCTTCTATTTTCGTCGCAGCATTTTTGGGGTTGGCAGCATTTTGTACATGTAATGGTACGCTACGAATATTTTTAGCGGCCGTTAATCAATTTCAGGCGGCTGCAACAGTATTATTCCTTTATTTTGCCAACCAAATTGCAACAGTGAAATCAAAACCAGTTTTTTATACCCTTCTTGTTTTTTCGTGTGCTTTATTATTTGCCTGTAACAGCGGAAGCAGTACCAGTAACGGTGGAGGCAACGGCCCGGGCGGTTTTGGCGCAAACATGCCGCCAAAAGATTACAAAGTACTTACATTAAGTTATCGCTCAGCCAAAGTAAACGGCAATTTTCCTGCCACAATACAGGGCCAGCAAATAATTGAAATAAGGCCAAAGATCGATGGTTATGTGGATGCCATTTATGTAAGCGAAGGCGCTCCCGTTAAAAAGGGGCAAATGCTTTTTCGCATAAGTAACCCGCAGTACGAGCAAGAAGCAATTACTGCCACTGCAAGCATTAAAAGTGCTGAAGCAGATGTGGACGCAGCTAAAATGCAGGTTGATAAAGTAAAACCGCTGGTAGAAAAAGATATTGTAAGCAAATATGAGCTTGAGTCTGCACAATACACGCTTAAAGCAAAAGAGGCTGCACTTGCACAGGCAAAGGCAGCATTAGCAAATGCACAAACAAACGTTGGTTATACAATTTTACGCAGCCCGGCAGATGGTGTTATTGGGCTTATACCTTATAAAGTTGGCGCACTTGTTAACAGCACAAGTACTGACCCGCTGACTACATTATCAAATATTGATAAGGTGTATGCATATTATTCGTTAGACGAAAAACAATTCCTGCAAATTTTTGCTACTGTGCCCGGTGCTGGCATCCAGGAAAAAATAAAAAACCTCGCGCCGGCAACACTGCTTTTGGCTGATGGAAGTGTATACCCTGAAAAAGGTAAAATTGAGTTAGCCAGCGGGTTTATTTCAACAGAAACAGGCACAGCCACTTTCAAGGCCATTTATGCAAATCCACTCGGCCTTATAAGAAGCGGCGCCAGTGCAACGGTGAGAATTCCAAGACTTATTGATTCTGCACTTATTATTCCGCAAAGTGCTACTTACGAATTGCAGGATAAAAAAATGGTGTACATAGTAAATAAAGACAACCAGGTATCAAGCAGTGCTATAACAGGCGCACCTTCTGATAATGGGCTTTATTTTATTGTAACCGGAGGTTTAAAGCCCGGTGATACAATTGTGCTGGAAGGATTAATTGGATTGAGAGACAGTACGAAAATAATACCAAAACAGGCTGCAGCTGATACTGTGTACAGAAGGCTGCAATAACCGTTTTAAGGACTACCAATGATAAAAACATTTATAAAGCGCCCGGTACTTAGTACGGTAATCTCAATAATTATCGTGCTGCTGGGTATTTTGGGTCTTATCAAGCTGCCTATTGAACAATATCCAAATATTGCACCGCCAACCGTGCAGGTATCTGCAAGCTACACCGGTGCCAATGCAGAAGTTGTGCTTAAGAATGTAATTGTACCGCTGGAAGAAGCTATTAATGGTGTGGAGAACATGACCTACATGACGTCTTCCGCCGGCAATGATGGCAGTGCATCAATACAGGTTTATTTCCAGGTAGGTACCGACCCTGATAAAGACGCGGTGAATGTGCAAAACCTTGTATCGAGCGCTACAAGCCAGTTACCGCAGGACGTTGTGAAGGTGGGCGTTACCGTACGCAAACAGCAGGCAAGCATGGTGCTTATAGCAACATTGTACAGCGATAAGCCTGCCTACGACCAAACCTTTCTGCAAAATTATGCCAACATAAATGTGCTGCCGCAACTAAAAAGAATACCCGGGGTGGGTAGCGCCAGCACTTTTGGGCAGCGTGATTACAGCATGCGCATTTGGCTTAAGCCCGATGTAATGTCGGTGTACGGCCTGTCGCCGTCAGATGTATCGGCTGCTTTAAGTGAACAAAATATAGATGCTGCACCAGGCAAGTTTGGGGAGAATGGCGATCAGAGTTTTCAATACGTGATTACCTATACCGGCAAGCTGCAGGACGTTTCTCAGTTTGAAAATATTATCGTTAAGGCAAAAACAAACGGGCAGTTACTGCATTTAAAAGATATTGCGAGGGTTGAGATTGGCTCCCTTTCTTATGCTAATGTCGCTTACATGAATGGCAACCCGGCGGTGGGCATGGCTATAAGCCAAACGGCAGGCAGTAATGCACGTGATGTTATTAATATGTCTAAAGCAGCGCTTGACGAAGCTGCCAAATCATTCCCTGACGGGATACACTACCTTAACGTTGTTGACATCAATAAATTTCTAAACGCCTCGATAGAAAAAGTTATACGAACGTTGCTGGAATGTTTTGGGTTGGTGTTCCTGGTGATATTCCTTTTCCTGCAGGACATCCGCTCAACCCTTATTCACGGTATATCAGTTCCTGTATCAATAACAGGTACATTTTTCTTTTTATACATTTTTGGTTATAGTATTAACCTGCTTACGCTGTTTGCACTTGTGCTGGCGATAGGTATTGTGGTGGATGATGCAATTGTGGTGGTTGAGGCTGTGCACGCCAAGCTTGAGCATGGCTACACCTCACCGCGTAAAGCGGCCATCGATGCAATGAACGAAATTACGGGGGCTATTCTCTCCATTACACTTATTATGGCTGCAGTGTTTATACCGGTAACATTTGTAGGGGGTTCAACCGGTGTATTCTATAAACAGTTTGGTGTAACACTGGCGGTTGCCATAGGCATATCAGCAATTAACGCATTAACCCTTTGTCCTGCGCTGGCGGCAATGTTTCTAAGGCCGCCAAAGCACAAGCAGGAAGGTTTTGTACATACTAACTTTTTGCAACGGTTTGGTATAGGCTTTAATGCAGCCTACGATTCAATGACCTCAAAATACACTCGGGCTATACGGTTCCTGTCTGTGAGAAAATGGATCATACTTTTATCGGCAGCTATATTTATCGGCGGCTTTGTGTATTTAATGAAGACGACGCCATCAAGCTTTGTACCTGATGAAGATATGGGTACCATATTCGTTCCAATCACACTGCCACCCGCTTCCTCCATGGAGCGCACCAGCAAAGTGGTTGAGGAGATTAGTGACAGCGCCAAAACTATACCCGAGGTAGAAAACGTGTTCCGCATAAGCGGTATCAACTTTTTTGCAGGGGCAGGCAGCAGCTACGGTATGGTGTTTTTAGAGTTAAGGGACTGGAGTGAACGAAAAGGCGTTAGTAACATTGATGTAATAAAAAAGCTGAACCAAAAAATTTCCGGCATTCGCGAGGCTTCGGTATTCACGGTATCTCTTCCCACGATTACGGGCTTTGGTGGTACTGGCGGCTTTTCGTTCCAGTTGCAGGATAAAGGCGGGCATAGCATTTCGGAGTTTTATGCAGTTTCGCAAAAATTTCTTGGCGCTCTTAATAAGCGTAAAGAAATACAGTATGCCACAACAACCTTTAACCCGCGTTTTCCGCAATATGAGCTGAGCGTGAACGTTGCCAAAGTAAAAGAAGCAGGGTTTAGCGTAAATGATATATTAAACACCATGCAGTTTTACTATGGCGGTTTTTATGCATCAAACTTTAACAAGTTCGGCAAGCAATACCGTGTAATGGTGCAGGCTGATACTAACTACCGCGCCAGCCTTGAAGGGCTTAATAAGGTGTATGTGCGCAGCGGTAACAATCAAATGGCGCCTATTACAGAGTTTGTGGAGATGCGCCGTGTATACGGGCCCGAAAGTATTTCAAGGTTTAACCTGTTTACTTCAATTTCAGTAAATGGCACACCAAACCCGGGCTTTGGCTCTGGCGAAGCACTTTTGGCCATTAAAGAAGTTGCCGCGCAAACCTTGCCACCAGGTTACGGTTATGAATATTCGGGTATAAGCAGGGAGGAGCAGTCAAGCGGCGGCGAATCCATCTATATCTTCTTATTAAGCCTCGTGTTTGTGTACCTGTTGCTTAGCGCCCAATATGAAAGTTATTTGCTGCCTTTTGCGGTGTTGTTGTCCATGCCGGTAGGCTTATCAGGTGTATATATTTTTGCGAAAATGTTTGATATAGGCAACAATATATACATGCAAATTTCTCTCATCATGCTTATAGGCTTATTAGCGAAAAACGCGATATTGATAGTGGAGTTTGCAGTGGAAAGAAGGCGCAAGGGGATGAACCTTGTGGAGAGTGCAACAGAAGGCGCTAAGGCAAGGTTACGGCCGATATTGATGACGTCATTCGCGTTTGTGTTTGGCCTTATGCCGCTGATGTTTGCAACTGGTGCAGGTGCTTATGGCAATAGGTCAATAGGTACAGGCGCCATAGGCGGTATGCTTATAGGTACAGTGCTGGGCGTGTTCGTAATACCGGGCTTATTCATCATCTTCCAGGCGTTGCAGGAAAAGATACGCGCAAACAAGTACGATGAAAATGATGAACTGATAGTGACGAAATAGGCAAAATAACCCAAGCCTTTAGGCTTGTGAACAAAAACAAAATGGGGAAATGTCAACAATTGGCTTTAGCCAAAGTGCAGCAACAAGAAAAGTGGGTTATTGACAGAAAATTGTTTGACTTTGGCTAAAGCCAGTAATTGAGTGTTCTTCAATTGCCCAAGGCTTTAGCCTTGGGTTAGTAAAACGGGTTGAAAATAAATAACCCAAGCCTTAAGGTTGGGGTAAGAATAAGGAGCTCAATTGTCTTTAGTCAAGGTGTTGTATAAACCAAAGGCTATGTCGCATATAAAAATTTGGGTACATGCTGTTTGGGGTACTAAGAACAGGGAACCGGTTCTTAAACCACCGGTACTTGAGCAAGTTCGGGCACATATAAAAGACAATGCTGGTAAAAAAGGAATAATGCTTGACAGGATTAATGGTCATGATGATCACATGCACGCATTAATGTTATTAAAGAATGATTATAGTATTGCGAAGCAAATGCGATTGCTCAAGGGTGAAAGTTCTTACTGGGCAAACCAAATTGAACTGGTAAAAGATGGGTTGGAATGGGCTGATAAATATTTTGCTGCATCGGTAAGTGATGATAAAATTGATTTTGTGAGAGCTTATATTGATAACCAACAGGTACATCATCAAAAGATGACTTTTATGGAAGAATACCGGCATTTTATTTTATCACTTGGATACAAGGAAGTTGACTTTGGCTAAAGCCAATCCTTTACGCCGTTCAAAACCCCAAGGCTTCAGCCTTGGGTTATATGAAACAGTTACAGCTCCCTAATCTAAAAGTGAATGAATTGTTGTAAATAAAAGAAAGATTAATATATAAAAGCTACCAGGCCATACAATGAATTTGAAGAACATATTTTTATCAATACTGGTTATTTCGCTTATTAACGCATGCAAGGTTACGCAACAATATACGCAACCTGCAAATGCAACAAATAATAATTTGTACAGGGGAGCATCAACTGCCGATTCAACCACCATTGCCAATATTTCGTGGAAAGAAATGTTTACTGACAACCTGTTACAATCATTGATACAGGAAGGCATTAATAATAATCTTGATCTGAAAATTGCGGTAGCGCGTTTAAAAACGGCTAATGCCAATGTAAAGCAAAGCAAGCTTGCCTTATTGCCCAGTGCAGATGCAAATGCTGTTGCTGCCTTTCAACGTGTGCCGTCAACGCAGTTTGGCGTTCCGCAAGCTTATGAATTGTTTATAAGCAGTAGCTGGGAAGCGGATATTTGGGGGAAGCTAAGCAGCGCAAAACGCGCCGCGCTGGCATCATTGTTACAAAGTGACGCGTACAAAAGAGCAGTGCAAACGCAGCTTGTAGCGGATATAGCCACTAATTATTACCTGCTTATGGCTTATGATGCACAACTGCAGGTAACCTTGCAAACCGTAGAGAACCGCAAGCAGGAAGTTGAAACGATGAAGACATTGAAAGAAAGTGATGTGGTTACGGGTGCAGCCGTGGTGCAAAGCGCTGCAAACCGCTATTCAGTTGAGATAACCATCCCTGACCTTAAACAAAATATACGTGAAACAGAAAATGCCCTGAGCATTTTGTTAGGCAGAAGCCCCGACAGTATTTCAAGAAGCAGTCTTGAACAGCAGGTGGTAACATCAAACCTTGCAACGGGCGTGCCTGCGCAACTTTTGGCTAACCGGCCAGATGTTCAGGAGGCGGAGTTTCAATTAAGAAATTCATTTGAACAGATAAACATAGCAAGAACCTATTTTTACCCTGCACTTACTATTACAGGTCAGGCAGGCTTATCCGGCACGGCAATAGCACAAATATTTAACCCAACAACTTTTTTTGCAAACTTAACTGCAGGCTTACTGCAACCCATTTTTGATAAGGGTATTAACCGGCAACGCCTTACTACGGCGCAGGCCAACCAGGAAGAATATCTTGCGGATTTTAAAAAGACAATTCTTGCGGCAGGGCAGGAGGTATCAAACGCATTATACAGCTACCAGGCTGCAAAAGACAAAGAAGGCCTTCGCGGGCAACAAATAAACTACCTCCAAAAATCTGTTGAATATACTAAAGAGTTACTAAAATACTCTTCAGCAACAAATTATACTGACGTACTCACAAGCGAACAGGCCCTGCTTGCAGCACAGCTTAGCAGTGTTAACGATAAACTGCAGCAATTAACGGCAGTAGTAAACTTATACCGTAGTTTGGGCGGTGGCTGGAAGTAAATTTTTTTATAAATTCTACTCGCGACGAGAAAAAGGGGCATGCGATAAATACTTTTACAGCGCGAAGCTTAGGGCAAGAAGAAGAATATATACAACTGAAATTATTGAAAATCACTTGACTTCAAAATTTTCAATCACCCAGCTAAAATCATCATTTTTTAAAATCCAATTCAAAATTTTCCTCGGTAAGGATGTTTGACTTGTTGCTATAGTGATTTTTGTTATGCTCTGGATATTATTAATTATTTCTGTAGCCTTAATGAGTTTATTATTCTGTTTCGCAATGTACTTTTTTTGATTCGGATCAACTGAAACACTAAAACATTGCTCGTCTATTTTTTTGCTAAAGGTGAAAATTGATTTAGTCGATATGATTTGACTTACAGTGTAATTTAGGAGATTTAAATATCCTTTTTCGGTCAATTTATAAATACCATTTCCCTGTGATTGCCAATCCTGAATATTTGTCTCCAATTTTTTTTGAAGATTTTCTTCAGACTTATTATCTAAATGAGATTGTACAAAAGCATAAAGACTAAATCTATGTATGCTATCATTTGCCTTAAGTCCATAAGCTAATCCTGCAATAAGAAGCTCCTGATCTGGCGAATAAAGACGGAATTGGGGTTTATTACCGTTGGCCTTAACGATTATCATTTTAACGATTTTAGTAATGGGAGGTTGTCTTTACAGGTCGGTTGAAATTAAATAAAAAATGTTTACTTAAATGAAATTCTTTCCCAAAACACAACTATTTGTAATAGGTTTACAGCAGAGCTATTGCTTGCAAAAATCCCCGGTATGCCATTACAAACACGCGTAAATACATCATTCATAAAAACAGCTTTGCTGGTTGTAATTATATTTTTGCCCGCTTACTTTTTAAAGGCACAGCGTGCAAAACACGATAGCATCTCCTTCAAAAAAATAATTCTTACCAGTGATTTTGTTTCAGAAGGCGTCGCGGTGGGTGATGTTAACCACGATGGCAAGCAAGATATTATGGCTGGCGCCTTCTGGTTTGAAGCACCCACCTGGACGAGGCATGAAATTGATGATGCCAAAACTTTTTTTCCGGACACTGCTTTCAGCAATTCATTTCTAAACTTTAGCATGGATGTGAACCAGGACGGGTGGATCGATTTTGTGCGTGTTGGTTTTCCCGGAAAAGAAGTGGTATGGTATCAAAACCCTGCCAACAAACCGGGCCACTGGAAAATGTATACGATATGCAGCAATATTGGTAATGAGTCTCCCGCGTTTGTTGATATTGATGGTGATGGCAGACCTGATATTTTGTGCAACGACCCGATTGCCAAAGAAATTGTTTGGTTCAAATCTCCATCAAAAAAAGGTGATACTGCCTGGAAAAGATATGTGATAAGCAAAGGCGATATTGCTACAGGCATATATACACATGGCCTTGGCCTTGGTGACATAAATGGCGATGGCAGAAAGGATGTGATAATTACAAAAGGCTGGTGGGAAGCGCCCAAAGATGTAACACAACCTAACTGGCAATTTCATACGGTTGACCTGGGTGAGGATTGCAGCCAGATGTACACATTTGATGTTGATGGAGATGGTGATGCCGATGTAATAAGCGCTTCCGCACATAACTATGGTATTTGGTGGCATGAGCAGGTGAAAGACAACTCGGGTAACATTAGTTTTGTTCATCACACTATCAGCAGCTTGTTTTCTGAAAGTCATGGCCTCGCACTGGCTGATATAAACGGCGATGGCAACCCTGATCTGATTACCGGCAAGCGTTGGTATGCGCACAATGGTAAAGATCCCGGTGGCACGGATGCTGCTGTGTTGTATTGGTTTGAATATAAGCCTGGTAAACAACCGGCATGGATTCCGCATTTTATTGATGATAATTCGGGAGTGGGGCTGCATGTAGTTGTAAAAGACATGAACAAGGATGGGTTGCCGGATATTGTAATTGCAAACAAAAAGGGTGTGTTTTTATTTGAGCAGGCACGCAAATAACCGCTTTGTTTGTATGATGGTGTATTTTATGCAGGCGGTTTTAATCGCAATCCCATAATGTATATTTTTATTGTATCATTCAACCACGTTATGCGCCCTGCATTTAGACTTTTATGTTTCGCCTCTTACCTTGCTGCAACCCTTTGCGCAAATGCGCAAAATATAGTGTTGCATGCAGGTAATGATGCCAAATACGCCACAGCTAAAGATCTTGCATCAGTGCTTAAAAAACATCTTACCGATAGCGCCGTTGGCTGGGCTTTTGAAGTTTGGAAAAAGGGCAGTTTGGCTGCTTCTGACGAAGGTGGTTTTAAAATAACCGCGGCAGACTTATCAAATAATGCGGGCTTGCCGTTTGACCGTGTTACCCGCATGCATATTGCATCAGTAAGTAAATCTATTACTGCCATTGCGGTTGCTAAACTTGTTGAACAGCGCAAACTGAACTGGGATGATAAGATATCAAAATACCTGCCTTCAACATGGGTGATCCATCCAATGTTCCTTGGTACAACGGTGAAAGATCTGCTTACGATGAAATCCGGGCTTGATGGTAACCTTGATGCTGTTTCTTCCTGCTACGACTCTTTAAAACAGCACATACAGGATGGCCCTGATACAAACAAAATTGGCAAATTCAATTATCAAAACATCAGCTATGGGGTGTTACGGATAATTATTGCACGTGCAGTAGACAGCATTGTATTTAACAATAATGCAAGCACAGTTGCACTGTCTGCTACCAACACCTACCAGCAATTTGTAAACCAATATCTTTTTTCACCATGCGGTATTGCGAATGCGTTTTGTATGGAAACCGGCACAAGGCCTGTGCTGGTATACCCTTTTCCATATAACGGGCAGCACGGATATATTACAGGCCGCACAGGCGTTAACGACGATGGAAATTTAAGCGATTATGTTGGTGGCCTTGGCTGGTATTTATCATTGCACGAGTTGAGCATTTTTTTAAACAATGTTTTTTATAAAGGCAGCATTCTTAATGAAAAAGTACGAACAGAACTTTTGCAAAACGGCTTTCCATTTAAATTGAATACAGTTTCATTTGGTGAATATTTTGGTACCGGTGGCGACTGGATGGCGCCGATCAATATTAAACCACGCGGCGGTATTCATGCTTATTATTATTTTTTTCCAGGGAATATTATGACCGTTGTATTTGTAAATTCTGGCGACAGGGGATTGAGAGATTTAATTATAAACTCATACACAGAAGCGCTTAAAAATTAATTAATCTTTGCGCATGCATTTACAACAATCTTATACGCAAGCTGAAAAGGGCGAAATATTTAAAAAACTTCATTACGCAGAAGGTCTTTTTGTTGCCCCAAACCCGTGGGATGCCGGGTCAGCAAAAATGCTTGCAAGCCTTGGTTTTAAAGCGCTTGCAACCACAAGCGCAGGCCTGGCATTTTCATTGGGCAAAGCCGATGGTGTTAGCGCTGTTAGCCGTGAAGAAACATTAGAAAATACACGGATAATAGTTAATGCAACTGCTCTTCCGGTCTCTGCTGACCTGGAGAATGGCTTTGGCGAAGAGCCGGCTGTATGTGCAAAAACAATTTTATTGGCTGCAGGTACGGGGCTCGTTGGTGGTTCCATCGAAGATACAACCGGCAATCCGGAAGATCCTATCTTACCTTTTGGCCTCGCGGTAGAACGCGTTAAAGCCGCGGTACAGGCTGCGCGCAGCCTGCCTTTTAACTTCACCCTTACTGCAAGGGCAGAAAACCTGATATACGGCAAACCTGATCTTAAAGACACTATTAACCGGCTGGTTGCGTTTGCGGAAGCCGGTGCCGATGTTTTATTTGCACCCGGTCTTACAACCATTGAAGAAGTTGAAGCGGTAGTGCGCGCTGTTGCACCAAAGCCGGTGAACGTAGTTATGGGTTTAAGTACAGCTAAGTTTACATTAAGTGATCTTGAGCGCATTAGTGTAAAAAGAGTAAGTACAGGTTCATCATTGGCCAGGGTAGCTTATGGTTCGTTTCTACGCGCGGCCTCTGAAATTATGCGGGAAAAGAGTTTTGCTTTTGCGGTGGAAACAATGCCATACAGGGATATAAATGCAATGTTTAAATAATATGTAATGCGTATTTACAAACAACAGCGACAGTAAATGTTACCAACAATATTTTTTTGTACACTTTAAATATCTATCTTTCTTTTGCGAATAATTCAACTACATGAAAAAGGCCCTTTATAACTATCTTTTCATTACCGTGTTTTTCAGCAGCGCATGGTTTACAGCATCTGCACAAAAGAAGGTGCCGGATACTGTAAAAACAGGCATATACGTTACAAGTGTACATAATATTGATTTTAAGGACATGGAGTACACCATAGATTTTTGGCTGTGGATGAAGTATAAGAATAAGGATTTTGATTTTTTACAGAACCTTGAAATACCCCAGGCTAAAAGTGTTACAAAATCTTTCTCTACAATTGATTCCTCCAATGGGCGTATATATGTACTGATGAAAATACAATGTGTAATGAAGGATTCATGGAAGATCAATAACTTTCCTTTCGACAAGCAGTCGTTACGTTTGTCTTTTGAAAACTCACAGTACGATTCAAAATCACTGGTTTTTGTGCCAGATCCGTTGGGAAAACATTTTGATCCAAAGTTTACATTAAAGGGATGGAATATTGACAGCTTTATTATTTCCACCGCTGTAAAACCTTATGAAACTGCTTTTGGTGATGACAGTTACGCAAAACCCCATACTGAATATAGTACGTATAAGGTAAAAATTGGTCTTGGCAGGGATGCTTCATCACTGTTCTGGAAAATGTTTATTGGCATGTATGTGGCATTTCTTATATCGTATGTTTGTTTTTACATTCACGCCGATAATATTGATTCCCGTTTTGGGCTGAGTGTGGGCTCATTATTTGCCGCAATTGGTAATAAATACATCATTGACTCTTCATTGCCCGAATCATCTTCATTTACCCTTGTTGATATGTTGCACGGCATTACATTATTTTTTATATTTCTTGTGGTTACATCATCAGCTTATTCACTAATGCTTGTAAAACGCGACAAGCTAAAGCAGGCAAACCGGTTTGATATGGTTGCCGCGCAGGTTTTGCTGGTGGTTTACGTAACCCTTAATGTGTGGTTTATTGTTAAGGCAAGGGGGTAGCGGGAAGACCTAATGCTGATCTTTCTTTTTGGATGAATCTTTTACACCCGAAGATGTTGACTGCCCGTTTGCTATAGTGTCTATACCCGGCGCATTGGCGGGTACCGTGCTATCAGACTGCTTAGTTGTCGTAGCATCTGCAGGATTTATAATGGTATCAACCTTTACTGTACCGTTATTACCGCCGCTGCATGCTGCAATTCCAAACGCAAAAAATACTGTGGCTGCTATTAAGTAATTTTTCATAGTTAATGTTTTTTATAGCAAAACAAAGGTGGCGCCAACAGAAAAACCGGGCAATTCTATTCGATAAGCTGGTGGTAAATTGCGGCGGAGGAGCAAATTTTGGTTAATTTGGTATTGTTTTTGGCTGTATATACCCACAAGGCCTGCACTTTTTGTTCAAACGGTAATCTTCAGAAAGTCTACAAAATGCAGGTTTACATTGCGTAACATTACAAACCTTCAACATGAAAAAAGCGTTTCTTCCGGTTGCATTATCATTGTTAACTTTTTCAGGTATCCAGGTGTTTGCCCAGGGCGCCAGCGGTTATAAAGTATCCAATACTTTTCATATAGTAAGCGGCGGCGGCTGGGATTATATCGCGGCAGACCCATCTTCAAACAGGCTGTATGTTTCACACGGTACGCAGGTAAATATTCTTGATAAAACAACAGGCGATTCCCTTGGCGTTATACCCAATACAACAGGCGTGCACGGCATTGCTTTTGTACAATCACTTGGTAAAGGGTATACCAGCAATGGCAGGTTAAATAACGTAACCGTTTTTAACTTAAAAACAGGCGCGGTGCTTGGGCAGGTTGCAACAGGCCAAAACCCTGACGCCATTATGTATGATGATTACAGTAAAAAAATAATTACCTGTAATGGCCGCAGCAATGATTTGAGCATTATTGACCCCGCCACCGATGCAGTGGTAACAACAATACCTGTTGGCGGCAAACCTGAAACTGCCGTTAGCGACGGCGAAGGAAAAGTATATGTGAATATTGAGGATAAAAGTGAGATAGTTGCAGTGGATTTAAAAACAAAAGAAGTAAAAGCGCATTGGAGCATAGCGCCGGGCGAAGGGCCAACCGGGCTTGCTATCGACAGAAAAACGCACCGTTTATTTGCCGGCTGCGATAAGATGCTTATAATAGTAAGTACGGAGAATGGTGCCGTTGTGGCCAATGTAGGCATAGGTGATGGCTGCGATGGTGTTGGATTTGATGCAGAACGTAAACTGGTTTTTGCATCATGCGGTGAAGGTGTTTTAAGCGTGGTGAAAGAAGAATCTGCCAGCAAATTCAGCCTGCTTGATAATGTGCCTACAAAACGCGGTGCAAGAACAATAGCAGTAGATGAAAGTAACCACATGGTATATTTGCCAACAGCAGATTTCCAGGCGCAGGCAGCAGGTGCAACAGGCCGCCCGCAAATGGTGCCCGGCAGTTTTCAAATAGTAGTAGTATCTAAATAGTACACTCTTCATAAACAAATACCCACCCGTTGTAAGCGGCATTTTATAAGTGTATTTCTTACAGGTAATAGGCAATTATACTAATAATTGCCTATTTTCATTTTTATTTTGCACTTGCCATGAAGAGATCATTTGTTTTCATCACCGCTGCCATAATTGTTTTAACCGCTGTTAACTGGCATAAAGCAGGCGGCATTTCAATAACTACCGTTACCCGTCCCTCAACAGCCTCATACAACATTAATTATATTTCAAATAAAGCGCCGCTTCAACCGCTGGCATTTATAAAACTGCCCGTAGGCAGTATTGAGCCAAAAGGATGGATACGTACCTGCCTTTTGCGCCAGCGTGATGGTTTAACCGGCCATTTGGGTGAAATAAGCGCGTGGCTTGATAAAAAAAATAATGCCTGGTTCAGCGATGATGGTAAGGGTGACCATGGCTGGGAAGAGGTGCCTTATTGGTTAAAAGGCTATGGCGACCTTGCGTACTTACTGCGTGACACCGCTATGATAACCGAAACAAAAAGCTGGCTTGAAAAGGTTTTTAAAAGCCAGCGGCCAGATGGTTTTTTTGGCCCGGTAAATATTGAGCCGTCAAAAAAGCACCCGCAGGGCCTGCAGGATGTTTGGGCAAATATGCTTATGCTGTGGTGCATGCAATCGTACTACGAACATAGCAACGACCAGCGTGTTATAAATTTAATGGACCGGTATTTTAAATGGGAAACAACCGTACCCGACAGCGTATTTTTAAAAACATATTGGGAGAATAGCAGGGGCGGGGATAACCTTTACAGCATATATTGGCTTTATAATATTATGGGCGAAAAATGGTTATTAAGCCTTGCAGAAAAAGTACATAAAAATACCGCCGACTGGACGCAGCAAAACAACCTGCCAAATTTTCACAACGTAAATGTAGCGCAATGCTTTCGCGAGCCTGCTACGTATTACATGCAAACGAAAGACTCCTTCTTTTTGAAAGCTACTTATAACGATTTTAATATCATCCGCAATATGTATGGGCAGGTTCCGGGTGGTATGTTTGGCGCCGATGAAGATGCCCGCGCTGGCTATACTGACCCACGCCAGGCAGTTGAAACCTGCGGAATGGTTGAGCAAATGGCCAGCGACGAAATGCTTGCCCGTATAACAGGCGACCCGTTTTGGGCCGACCATTGCGAGGATGTTGCGTTTAATACCTATCCCGCTGCGTTGATGCCGGACTTTAAATCGCTAAGATATTTTACTGCGCCAAACATGGCTGTAAGCGACACAATGAACCATGCACCGGGCATACAAAATGATGGGCCATTTTTTATGATGAACCCTTTTAGCAGCAGGTGCTGCCAGCACAACCATGCGCAGGGCTGGCCATATTATGCAGAGAACATGTGGATGGCAACGCCTGATAACGGCCTTGTTGCCATGCTTTACAACAGTTGTGATGTAAAGGCAAAGGTGGCTAATGGCAAAATGGTGACATTGGAGGAAGATACACACTACCCCTTTGATGAAAACATAAGTATAATGGTAAAAAAAGCCGATAATGTAAATTTTCCGTTGTACCTGCGTATACCTGCATGGTGCAGCAGTGCAGTAATAAAAGTGAATGGCGTGCAGGTGCAGCAAACGCCTGTTGCGGCAACGTACACCCGTATAGAAAATGTTTGGAAAGCCGGTGATAAAATTGAAATTGTTCTGCCTATGAAACTGCAGGTTAAAACATGGACTGAAAACAAGAACAGCGCAAGCATTAATTACGGGCCACTCACATTCTCTTTAAAAATAAAAGAAACATACAAAAAGGAAGATAGCCGTGCCGCGGCTATTTCTGACTCAAGGTGGCAGGCAGATGCAGATGCAACCAAATGGCCATCGTACCAAATATTGCCCGGCAGTGCTTGGAATTATGGTATTGATGAAAATGACCTGCAAAGCAACAATTTAATGTCAGCATTTACTGTTGTGCACAAGGCCTGGCCAAAAAATGACTACCCGTTTACGGTAGATGATGTGCCTGTTTCGATTGAAACGATGGGCAGGCAAATACCAAACTGGCAATTAGATAAATATGGGCTGGTGGCGGTGCTGCCGCAAAGCCCTGTAACTGTAAACACGTCCGATGAAAAAATTGAACTGGTACCCATGGGCGCGGCAAGGTTAAGGATAAGCGCCTTCCCGGTAGTAAAGGCCAGCAACCCGTAAAGGGGGCAACAAACTGTTGAGGGTAGCCATGCATAAAACAAATATTAAAAGAAGAAGGATAAGAAATATGAAAAAAATATTTGCACTAATAATCGTTGCGTGTGTTTTTGTAGAAAGCAGTTATGCGCAAAAAGAGCGTGCCGTATGGAGTAAGGAAAAAGCAAATAAGTGGTACAGCCAATATGGATGGTTGAGAGGATGCGATTTTATTCCGCATACGGCCATAAACCAATTGGAAATGTGGCAGGCTGAAACATTTGATACCACTGCGATTGATACTGACCTGGGTTACGCACAATCCATAGGGCTTAACTGTATGCGCGTGTTTTTACACCATGCTGCCTGGGAGCAGGATAAAAATGGTTTTAAAAGCAGGATGAACGAGTATTTAACCATTGCAAACAGGCATGGGATTATAACCATGTTTGTATTTTTTGATGATTGCTGGAATGAAAATTATCATCACGGTGCGCAGCCTGCACCAAGGCCCGGTATACACAACTCAGGATGGATAAGGGACCCCGGTAAGTTGTTATATGATTCACCGGCGGTTGTAAAAGAACTGGAAGCTTATGTGAAAGATATATTGAAAACATTTAAGCATGATAAGCGCATTTTTATGTGGGATGTTTATAATGAGCCTGGTAATAGTAATTATGGCGATAGAAGCCTGCCATTACTGCAAAAAATATTCGCATGGGGAAGAGAGGTTAACCCGGATCAGCCTTTATCTGCAGGTATATGGACGAAAGACTTAACAACGCTTAATACATACCAGTTAGCAAACAGCGATGTAATAAGCTACCACGATTACAATAACGATACCATACATGCCAATACTATTGATACATTGAAAAAATATGGCAAGCCATTAATATGCACTGAGTACATGGCACGCCTGCGCGGCAGCCGTTTTGACAACATTATGCCTTTACTAAAAGCGAATAACGTTGTAGCTATCAACTGGGGGCTTGTTGCAGGTAAAACCAATACCATGTACGCATGGGATACACCTATACCCAGCGGCGAAGAGCCTAAGATTTGGTTTCACGATATTTTCCGGCCTGATGGAACTGTGTTTAGCCAAAAGGAAGTGGATCTAATAAAAAGCTTAACATCCAAATAAGTGGAGTCGAAGGGCTTGAGCAGATGTTACAGGAACCAGCGGGCCTCTTTACAACTCTTCTCTCCAGCACGTGCGGAATGGGGAATAGTAGGGGTGAGGGTCACTCACTCCTCAAACTCTTCACCGGGTTGGCCAGCGCCGCCTTTATAGCCTGGTAACTAACGGTGGCGCAAGCGATGATAACAGATACCAGCCCCGCTACTGCAAATACCTGCCAGCTGATGGTGATGCGATAAACATAATGCTGCAGCCAGGCATTCATGGCCCACCAGGCTAATGGCGTGGCTATTACGATTGATATGCCCACCAGTTTTAGAAAATCTTTGGACAACATTGCGGCAATACCCGTAATACTGGCCCCAAGCACTTTGCGTATACCGATTTCTTTGGTGCGTTGCTCCGTTGCAAAAGCTGCAAGACCAAATAAACCCAGGCATGCTATTATAATGCTTAGCATTACCAGCACAATAAATATCTGCTGAAAGTTGGCTTCTGACTTGTATAGCTGTGCAAACGTATCGTCAACAAACGAATATTGTAACGGCCGGCCGCTGGAAACCGCTTTCCATTTATTTTCTACCTGCGCCAGCGTAACCTGCATGTTTTGCGCAGCGAGCTTAACTGTGAGGTAATTGTGACGCCCGCCGGGGTTGATGAATGCAAATGGCTTTATCTCGTTTTTAAACGATGCAAAGTGAAAATCCTTTACTACCCCAACAATTTTTAAATAATAGGTGGTGTCTTTGTCGGTGCCCCAGTTGAGCAATTGGCCCACGGCAGGGCCTGTAATGGCTAAATCTTTCACAGCCCTTTCATTCAACACAATACCACCCGCTACCTGTTCAATCATTTTGGTTGATACCTGTGTAATAGTATCGGCGGGGAAATTTTCAGAGAACGTGCGGCCCTCCTTTATTTGCAAGCCCATTACATCTGCAAAGTCGTAGCCCACATTAAGGTAATTCATTAACTGGCTGTTCTTTTTGCCTTTGGCGCTTAAGTCAAAAGTCCAGTTCATGCCGCCAAGCACGCCATCAGCTGTAGCCGATTTGCCTACCCCGGGTATTTGTTTTATAGAATTTTCAAAAGCATGGGCTGCAGCATCATCCAGCCGGTTGTAGTTGTTTATCAGCAGCACCTGGTCTTTGTTCAACCCAAGCTGCGTGTTTTTAAAATAGTTTATTTGCTGGTAAATGATGAAAGAGCCTGCAATAAGCGCAACTGATATACTAAACTGCACTACCACAAGCGATTTGCGAAGCGTAAATATACCGCGCTCGCCACCTTTGGCCCCTTTTAATACAAGTATGGGCTTGAAAGACGATAGGTACACCGCGGGAAACAAGCCTGCCAGCAAGCCAATGCCCAGCGCCGAAGCAATAAAGCAAGCGGTAATGTATAAGCCACCGGCATTAAACAGTGATAATTGTTTTTGTGTAACCATGTTAACGGCGGGCAGCAGTAAGTCTGCAATGGCAAGCGCAACAACGCTTGCCAGCAAACAAATAATCACAGACTCAACCAAAAATTGTTTAATAAGCGATGTATTGTGAGCGCCCGATACTTTGCGGATACCCACCTCTTTAGCACGCAGCGACGACCTTGCTGTTACAAGGTTTATATAATTAATAGCGGCGATAACAATAATAAGGAGTGCCACCGCTGAAAAAACATATACATACAGTTTATCGCTGTTTGGCTCAATCTCCCATTTAAGGTTTGATGAAAGGTGGATGCTGGTAAGCGCCTGCGTGTAAAATATGTTGTTGCCTTCTTTATCGTTCTTTTTATACAGTGCCTGTATCCTGGCATCAAGGCCTTTTATATCAGCTCCGGGCCTCATTTTTATGTAAGTGTAAAAATTATACCAGCCCCAGTTACCATCAATATTGCCGTTAAACTTTCGTACAGATGAAATAAAATCAAAATGTATGTGGCTTTGCACAGGCATGTCTTTTATAACGCCGGTTACCATCATGTCTCCACCGTTATCTGTTTTAATTACCTTGCCCATGGGGTTTTCATTGCCAAAATATTTTTTTGCAGCGCTCTCTGATATCACCATTGAGTTCAACTGCTTAAACACGCTTTTAGCATCGCCCTTTACAAACGTAACTGTGAATACATCAAAAAAGCTACTGTCAACACGGGCCACTTTGTTTTCGTAAATATGTTTATCGCCATACGTGTACAAAAATGTGCTGCCCCAGTTGGGAAACACCCTGGTAACCGCCTCAACACCCGGTATCTCTCTTTGTATGGCTGGTGCAACTGCTGGTGGGGTTGTGGCATCGGGCAGGCGGCTGCCATCATCATTCACAAAATCCTTTACTACACGGTATACGCGGTCAGCATCTTTATTATACCTGTCGTAACTAAGCTCATCATGCACAAATAAAAAGATCAGCAGGCTACAGGCCATACCCGTAGCAAGCCCAAAAATGTTAATGAATGAAAGAAATTTATTCTTCCACAAATTTCGCCATGCAATTTTAAAATAGTTTTTAAACATGAAGAAAACCCTCCTAAATCCTCCCTAAAGGGAGGACTTTGTTGCCTGTTCCCTTTAAAAGACGGTTTAATTTTATTGGTTACAAAAAATATGTATGTTTTAATAATCTTTTCATATAAAAAGGTCTTCATTCTACGGGCCTTCTCCCTTTAGGGAGAAGGGTAGGGATGAGGGTTTCCTACTCACTCCTTAAACTTTTCACCGGGTTACCCATTGCTGCTTTTATACATTGAAAACTTATGGTAAACAACGCAATAATTATAGCAGCAATACCAGCAGTTAAAAAAACTGTCCAGGTAATGGTGATGCGGTAAGCAAAGTCCTCCAGCCATTTATTCATAGCCCACCATGCGAGCGGAAAGGCAATGATAAGTGCCAAACAAACCAATTGCAAAAAATCACTTGATAATAACCTGGTAATATTAACGACAGAAGCGCCCAAAACCTTGCGTATGCCAATTTCTTTTGTGCGTTGCCTGGCAGTGTAAATGCTTAAGCCAAATAAACCCATGCAGGCAATAGCAATAGCAAGGCCTGCAAAAATGCTTAGCACATGCAGCAAGCGCATATCTTTTTCATAAAAAGCATTCATCCTTTCACTCATAAAACTATAATCAAATGGGTATTGCGGTGCAAATTTTTTCCATGTTGCCCTTATAAAATCAAGCGAGGCTTGTGTTTGCCCCGGCCTTAATTTTACTGAAAGGTATAAAGGGTTGTCTTTTAAAATAATTGCAAGCGGCTGCACTGTTTGCCTGAGGCTGGTTGAATTAAAATCCTTTATCACCCCAATTACTTTTGCCTTGCGTTCGCCAACTACCTCAAACTTTTTGCCAATAGCATTTGTCCAGTTAAGGTAACGGCACATCGCTTCATTTATAACAACCGCGTCTGTTGTATCTGTAGGCATATTTGGTGAGAAATACCGGCCCTGCAAAACCTTTATGTTATAGGTTGCAACAAAATTTGCATCAGTTTCCAGCACGCTTCCTGAGAGATGGTCTTCCGGCCTGCTGCCTTCGGGTACAATATCATAACCGTTAAATGTATGGCTTGGCACCCTGTTTGAAACACTTGCAGAAACTATATTGGGGTTGGTGAATAAGGCTTGTATAAAAGAATGGCTTTTATTATCCACATCAACACCTGTATTGGAAAGTTGTATTATGGCCACCTGCTCCTTATCAAAACCAAGGTCTTTGCCGGTTATATAGTTCATCTGTTTGTTTACTACCAGCGTTGATACGATGAGTAATACAGATAATGCAAACTGCGTGGTAACAAGCGTTTTGCGCAGCCAACTGTTTTTGCCGGCTTTTATTACATTCCTGAAAACGTCTGTTGATTTAAACCTTGACAAAAACATTGCAGGATATAAACCGGCTATGATACTGATGAAGAGCAGCAACCCAACTAAAATAAATATGTACAGGGAATTGCCTAAAAGTTTGGCTGATAAACTGGTATCAGCAAGAGTATTGAAAAAAGGGATAGCTATTGTAATCATCAAAATAGCCGCTATCATAGAAACGGTGCATAGCGCAAGCGATTCAAAGAAGAACTTCATAATAAGCTGGCCCCGTCTTGCACCTAACACTTTTTCAATACCGGTTTCTTTAGCACGGTTAAGGGCACCTGCTGTGGTAAGGTTTATAAAATTAAAACAGGCTATAAGCAGTATAAAACCTGCTATAATAAGCAGCGTATATACAAGCTTGCTGCTGTTGCCCCGAAATTCCCCTGCATATAAAACGTCGCCAGATTGCAGGTGAATATTATCAAGCGGCTGAAGGTAGGCTGTGTATTCATCCTTTTTTTCCGGAAGGTTATTAAGAAATACGCTGGATATTTTTTTGCCGGCAGCTTCTGCGTTAGTACCCGGTTTAAGCTGTACAAAAGTAAAGTCAACCTGCGTTATCCAATTGTTCATCCATGAAAAATACCCTGTATTGGCGGGCGTTGTTGTTGTGGCCCACGATATAAGCATATCAAACTGGATGGATGAGCTGGCTGGTACATCTTTTACAACACCTGTAATTTTAACGGGTATATCGTTAAGCGTTTTTACTACCTTACCAAGCGGGCTTGTATTGCCAAAATATTTTTTTGCTGTTGATTGTGTTATTACCGCGGTTGATGGTTCAGCTAATGCTGTATTTTGATTGCCCTGCACAATGGGAAAGCTAAACATTTTTAAGAACGCTTCATCTGCGTATGCTACGTCCGGCAGCTTTAAGCTGATTGTGTCGTAGGTAACCAGCATATCATTAAACCACGGCCTGTAACGGGCCGCAAGGGTAACTTCAGGCACATCCTTTTCAAGGGCCGGCGCCAGTTGACCGGGCGTAATGCCATTAAGCTGGGCATCTTTACCTTTTTCGTGGTTAATTTTATTTACCCTGTAAATAAGCGCGTGGTTTGTGTTGAATTTATCAAACGATAATTCGTTAAACACATACAGGCCGATAATGATACAGCTTGCAAGGCCAATTGTAAAGCCCAGGATGTTGATGGCAGAAAATGTTTTGTGCCTCCATAAATTGCGGACAGCGAGTTTGAAGTGGTAGTATAGCATAGTAAACCTCCTTGCTCCTGTTTCCTGAAGGGGGAAGCAGGATGTTTAAAATTTTGTGCGTGATGTAATACCCCTAAAAGGGGATGTTTATGTTAAGAATTAATAACTGCGTTTTGTTGTGCCTCTAAAAGCTTGCCCATATAAGCCACTATCAGGCTTTTAAAAGCAAAATGAAAAATTTGCCCGCGCCAATTTCATACGACAGTTTCAGAACATTCACGATTCACGTCTCACGATTCACCTAACTATTCGCTTCTCAAACTTTTAACAGGGTTTGCCACAGCCGCCTTTATTGCCTGGTAGCTTACCGTTAGCAGGGCAATAGCAATAGCCGTAACAC
>Ga0206806_1030_pt2 | contig 24960 bp, 20 predicted proteins | sample Alteio_BWOrgCont_60_FD_152911 | JGI IMG/M metagenome (GOLD analysis project Ga0206806, IMG submission 152911) | Enriched cells from forest soil in Barre Woods Harvard Forest LTER site, Petersham, Massachusetts, United States -... | ecosystem: Environmental > Terrestrial > Soil > Temperate forest >... | reverse complement strand
ACTGTCGCAAAAAACGTACATCGTTTTGCGAATACAGGCGCAGGTCGTTAACCCGGTATTTTAGCTGGCATATCCGCTCTATACCCATACCAAAAGCAAAGCCGGTGTATTTATTTGGGTCTATATTAAAATTCTCCAGCACTTTTGGGTGCACCATACCACTACCTAAAATTTCAACCCAGCCTGTGTGTTTACACACACTGCAACCACTGCCACCACATATAAGGCAGCTTATATCCATTTCCGCACTTGGCTCGGTAAACGGAAAGTATGATGGGCGAAAACGCACCTTAACGTCTTTACCAAACATTTCCTGCACAAAAAAATACAGGGTTTGCTTAAGGTCTGCAAAACTTACATTTTCATCAATGCACAAACCTTCTACCTGGTGAAAAAAGCAGTGTGCCCTCGCACTAATTGTTTCATTCCTGTAAACACGGCCCGGGCATATTACCCTTATAGGCGGCTTTTGCTTTTCCATTACCCTTGCCTGCACACTGCTTGTATGTGTGCGCAGTAACCATGCGGGGTTTTGGTTAATATAAAATGTATCCTGCATGTCGCGGGCAGGGTGGTCTTCGGGCAAATTCATCGCACCAAAGTTGTGCCAGTCATCTTCAATCTCAGGCCCTTCAGCAACAGCAAAACCAAGTCTCTTAAAGATAGAAACGATCTGGTTGCGTACAACAGTTAAAGGATGGCGGGTACCTACCGCAAATTCATCGCCTGGCAATGACCAGTCACTTTTATTATCACCCCCTGAATTTGCACCTGCGTGTGCATCTTTTAGCACTTCGTATTTAGCCTCAACAAATTGCTTAAAGTCGTTTAATATCAAGCCAAACTCTTTTTTGTTCTCATTGGGCACATTTCTCATTTCACCCATAACTGCTTTTACAATACCCTTTGTGCCAAGGTATTTTATGCGAAAAGCTTCTACTTCATAAGCGTTGCCCGCAGTGTATGCTGATACTTCCTGTTTGTATTCATAAATTTGTTGTAACAACTGCTCCATAAGTGCGAAGATAAGGAATGTATTTTTTGTGCTTTTAATAAGCCAGCAGTCCTTTTAACAGCATTTAACTATTCTGCTTATACACGCCGGGGTTGTGTTTTTGCATAAACCGGCTGGCAACATCTTCAGTAAATCTTATCCAGCCAAACTGTTCGTACAGGCCATGCGCATCTTGTGTGGCAAGTACCCACCTGCGCAGGCCCTGCACGCCGGGATGAGCATGAATAATGTCCATCATCCATTTTGACAAGCCTTTGCCCCTGTGTTCCGGCAAAATAAAAACGTCGGCGAGGTAGGCGAATGTAGCCTTGTCGGTTACCAGTCTCGCAAAACCAACCTGTTCTTCTTTATAAAAAATCCCAAAGCATAAAGAGTTTTCGATCGCCTTTTCTACAACTCCCCTGGGTATACCTTCAGCCCAATATGAGGTATGCAGGTAGGCGTGTATTATATCTGCATCCATTTTAGCATTATCCGTAGATATTGTATAACCGTTATCAAACGTTGCGGTATAACTCATATAAAGCAGTTTATAGTTGCGTCAACAAATATAACATTGAAAATTTGATTGCCATATCATGTCACTGTTCCAAAAAGCTTTTGATAAATTTCGTTTTTTGACAACGATATCATTTCACCAGGTTGCATATTATTTAGTGTAAGCCCTTCAATGCGGTAGCGAATAAGCCGCAACGTAGGGTAACCCACTTTGGCAGTCATCTTTCTCACTTGCCTGTTTTTCCCTTCTGTTAAAATCAATCTTATCCAGGGTGCAGGAATATTTTTTCTAACACGTATGGGGGGATTTCGTTGAGGTATGATTATATTTTCATCTAACGCCGAGACAGTGCATTTTTTTGTTTTATACAATTTACCGTTCACATTTATATCAACACCTTTTTGCAATAACGCAAGGGCCTGCTGGGTTACAGCGCCGTCAACCTGTACCCAATATTCACGCTCATGCGCAAATGCCGGGCTAAGCAACCTGTAATTTAGTTGCGCGTCATTTGTAAGTATAAGCAAGCCTTCGCTGTCTTCATCAAGCCTGCCAACAGGGTACACATCTTTAGGCACCTTAAAAAAATCAGCAAGCGTTTGCTTGTTTAGTTGCGAAGTAAACTGTGATAGTACAAGATAAGGTTTGTATATGATGAAGTACTGGTGCATAAAAAGCCAAAATCCCGCAGATGCGGGACTTTGTATATAGATGGGTTAGTAAGTACTGGGAAACTAATTCCCATCACAATATTAAAAAGAGTTTTTTCTAACACAAAAAATTTTTCAAAGAATTTTATGCACATTTTTTTATTTAATTGTGAATAGCCGGAAATTTTATGCCGCGTAAACAACGCGTTGCTATCATTTTCCTGCATACCATGAAGTTTTTACAGGTTATCGTTATCGAATGAAACATTGATGAATAAAGGGTTTCAGCGAATATTGCATATTCCGCAACGGCCCGTACAGGTATTTCGTTTTACACTACAACAGCAGCAGCTACCGGGAAATTTTAAAAAAACTATCAATGTTAATTTTATTTGCCGGATGATGCGCGCATTACCTTTGCATGCATAAAATTGAGTAAAATGAAATTTCCCGCGCCGGTAACAATAGATTGGATAGCCTCACTTATTAATGCAGAAGTGGTTGGTGATGCAAGTGCAACAGCACTTGGCATTAATGAAATTCATAAAGTTGAAGAAGGCGATATTTGTTTTGTGGATCACTCTAAATATTATGCAACATGCCTTAACAGTGCAGCTACGCATATAATAATAAACACAAAAGATGTGATGGTGCCCAAAGGCAAAACATTGTTGTTTGTTGACACGCCTTTTGATGCCTATATTACTATTGTAAACCACTTCAGGCCTTTTACACCGGCAACAAAAGCTATTAGTGATTCTGCATCAATTGGTGAAAACGCTGTTATAATGCCTAATGTATTTATAGGCAGGGATGTTAAGATTGGTGTTAACTGCATTATACACCCCAACGTTACAATTAACGATTATACTGTAATAGGTAACAATGTTGTTATACAGGCAGGCAGTGTTATTGGCAGTGATGCATTTTACTATAATACTAAAAAAAGCCGTGATGTGTGGTACAGGCGCATGCAAAGCTGCGGTAATGTTATTATTGAGGACGATGTTGAAATTGGTGCAGGCTGCACTGTTGACAGGGGTGTTACCGCATCAACCGTTATAGGCCGGGGCACCAAAATGGATAACATGGTACACATTGGGCATGATGTTGTTGTTGGTAAAAATTGTTTGTTTGCTGCACAGGTTGCCATAGCGGGCGCAACGGTTGTTGAAGATGGTGTTACATTGTGGGGGCAGGTTGGCGTTAATAAAACAGTTACTATTGGCGCTAACGCTGTAGTGCTTGGGCAGGCTGGTGTACACACTTCATTGCCGGGTGGCAAAGTTTACTTTGGTACCCCGGTTGAAGAATCGATATCAAAACACCGGCAGCAGGTTTGGATAAAACGTATACCCGAAATGTGGGAGAAATTGAAGAACCTGTGAGCAGCTTTACTTTTATCTATAACAACTTTATCTTCCAATCAGCTTATATGCTGATTTAGACTGCGCTAAAAATTAATCTTATTGCTTCATGCCATAAAAAAATCTCAGCAAGTTCAATTTACAACAAGTATATAATATAAAAAGCCATCGCGTAAAAACACAATGGCATATTTACTAACCCAACTAAAACCACTTAGCTACATCCACAAATGGATGAAAATATATTTTTAAATAGAATGTAGTATGATATTTTTAACTCAAGCCGCGGCCATGCATAATACTTCTCTTCCGCACAGCCTGCAAACAAGATCGCTATTCAGGATAGCGCCTATTTCTTAAGTTTAATAATAAAGTTCCCGAATGCTGTAATAATTTATTCATCATCCTTTTCACCGGCAGTAGCCGCTTCGAGTATTTTGGCCCTTATTTTTGCTTCCAGTTCGCCGGCAAGTTCAGGGTTATCTGTTATCAAAGATTTTACCGCATCACGCCCCTGGCCAAGCCTGGTAGTATCATAACTAAACCAGCTTCCGCTTTTTTGAATAATACCCAACTCAACACCCATATCTATAATCTCACCCACCTTGCTTATGCCCTCCCCAAAAATAATATCAAATTCAGCCGCCCTGAACGGTGCTGCCACTTTGTTTTTTACCACTTTAACCTTTACACGGTTACCTACAGCTTCATCCCCATCTTTAATTTGTGCCAGCCGGCGAATATCCAGCCTTACGGATGCATAAAATTTAAGTGCATTACCACCAGTAGTAGTTTCAGGATTGCCAAACATCACCCCTATTTTCTCACGCAACTGGTTTATAAAAATACATATTGTATTTGTTTTGCTTATGGTTGCAGTAAGCTTACGCAGGGCCTGGCTCATAAGCCTTGCCTGCAAACCCATTTTACTGTCACCCATCTCACCTTCCAGTTCACCTTTTGGCACAAGCGCTGCAACAGAGTCAATCACAACTACATCAATCGCACCGGATAAAATAAGCCTGTCAGCAATTTCAAGTGCCTGTTCGCCGTAATCCGGTTGCGAAATAAGCAGGTTGTCAACATCTACTCCTAATTTTTGGGCGTAATTGCTGTCAAAAGCATGCTCAGCATCTATTATAGCGCAAATACCACCTTTCTTTTGCGCCTCCGCAATTACATGCGTGGCAATAGTAGTTTTACCTGATGATTCAGGCCCGTATATTTCCACAATCCTTCCCTTAGGCAGGCCGCCGATACCTAACGCTACATCAAGCCCAATTGAGCCCGTTGAAATAACTTCCATCTGGCGCTCACCGCGTTCGTTCATCATCATTACACTACCTTTTCCAAAATCTTTGTCAATCTTATCTATGGTAAGTTTTAGCGCCTTTAGTTTTTCTGCGTTCATAATTGGGTTATTTTTCTTCAAATGTAATCAGGCTGTAAAAATAATGAAATAATTTATATAAACTAATTTTTTTAGCATTTATTGTTAAATAATTTGGTATTTGCTTATACTCAATATTTTATGCTGGAAAGGCGCCCCATAGCAGGTTATTCTGCTAATGTAACTATTAAAGGCACATGGTCACTGTATTTACTCCAATGCTCATGCTCCCCCACTTCTACCGATTGAATTTTTTTTGCAAACTCTTTTGAAACAAAACAATAATCAAGATGGTACGGCTTGTTTTTATGCCTGTACATGTAAAGCGTTGGATGCTCTTCCTCACCCTGTGTTTGTTTATGGTGCAGGTGGTAACTGCTAAAAATTTTTTTCTTTTCCAAAAACTTTACAACATTGCTGTGGCTGCCGGTTTTATGTTCTTTGTCCCAAATGGTGTTGCTGTTAAAGTCGCCTGCAAGTATGGTCCTTCTGCCTGTTAATAAAGTTTCATAATAATTTATCGCCTTCCAAACCTGCTCAACGTATGGCCCATCCGGGTCACCCGGATTATTGGCCCAAACCGCAAACAGGGTAAGCTTAAATTTGCCGCGCCATACCAATATGGGTATTACCATTCTAAAATCTTCTGTATGGTCATTAAGTACCTTTAATTTAAAATTGTTGTATGATAGTACAGCGAGACCTTTGTGCCTGTTTTTACCGAACCACACAATATTATTCGGTTTCTGTATACCTTCTTCAAATTGCAGGTTTTCCGGATGCTCGCACTCAGGAATAACTAAAATATCCGGGTTATGGGCTAAAATGTGCGCCGCTTTTTTCCTGAAAGCCATATTGCAGTTCCATGTAATTATTTTCATATTGGCCGCAGGTAAAAAATGGAATTAGATTTTATTATTCGCACTGCAATATTTTCATCTGTTAAAGCACCGTGGCTCAGATGCAGGGCAATGTTGTATCGCTGTCTTACTAATCAACTGCTCTCCTGCTAATCAACCAATCAACCATTTCCCATACCAATCAACTACTCTAATTGCCCCTGTTGCCTATATCATCTTTCGCCTTGTTACCCTTAAGATACAGCCCATGCCGCAGGTGGTGCGCTTTTGATGTAAGATAATGTGTTACACGTTCCTCCAGCTTATGGTGCAGCGGCAATAAAAATGCAATGATGATTATTTTTATGCCCAGCACCTTCCATGGTTCGCCTTCGGTAAGGTGGTGTATCTGGTTGTCAAGCAGCAGCACAATAAACTCAAACAGGAAAATAAATGCAAAAAATCCAATTGCTTTTATCAGCGACGGGCTCATTTTAAACACCCCAAAAATTACCAGCAAAATAAACACTGTGGCAATGGCGGCGGTAATACCCATGTACTCAAGGTTATTGCGTGTACGTGTGGCTTCTGCTTCCAGTTGCTTTTGCCGTACAAGCCGCTTGTTGGTGTTTTCAATTTCAATCGTTAACAAACCTTGCTGTTTACCCAGCTTTTCCAGGCTGTCGTTATACACATTCAGTTGTTTGTGAAATAACAGCGCGTTCTTATAATCGCCCGTGCTGTCAAAAAAAAGGTACAAACGTTCGCAAACATCTTTTTGCAGGTTTAGCTGCGCACTGCTGTCGGCATAGCTTTTCGCCAGCAGCAATTTGCTCTTTTCTTCGGGCGCCTTTTTTAGCCCGTCGTAAATAGATGCGTAAAGTATAGTATATGCATATTTCTCCGCAAGCCCTTCTTTACCATAAAAGGCTGCCGCTCCCTTTTGCACAGCATACAATGCGCTGTCATAAAGCCCTTTGCTAAGGTATACATAGCCGTTAAGCTTGTCAAGCTGATCTTGTATACCATAACCATTAATAAATTCCATTATGGCAGGCGTGCTTTTAAGGTAAGCAAGCGTTTTGGCCGCATCATTTGTATTAAGGTAATAATTAAGCATGTCAAGATTTATATTTACCTTAAAAAACGTTATGTGCAGGCTGTCGCTTAATGCAAGTGCTTTATTAAAATACGATAGCACAAGTGCATCATTTTTTTGATAAATAAATGTTTTACCCATGTACCGCAGCCCGTTGATGACGCTGAGCCAATAACCCCAGCGCCTACCGTTTTCTATCGCGGTTGAATACATGTCTTTAGCTTTCTCAAACTCGTTTATATCAAGGTAAAAATCTCCAATATCTAAATTGCTGTTTAGCATAAGTGTGTGTGAACCTGATTTTTCCGCAAAGTCCCTGGAATTAAGCAGCGCCTGGAAACGTGCAAGCTTATTAGATAAATTATTCCATGTGCTGGCCATGCTGCTGTAAGCAACAGCAAGCAGGCTATCATCCCCTATTGAAGTGGCAAGTGCCAGCGCCTGGTTATTAAAGTCAAGCGCTTTATTGTTTTGCGACAGGCGCCGGTAATAACGTGCATAAGCAATATATGCCGCTGTTTTGTACCCATCCAGCCCTGCCTCATCTGCTATTTGCAGGCACCTGTCTGCATACTGCTGGCCCTTTTCACCATTCATGCCTCTAAAACTGTATTCAAGATATGCACGTGCCAGCGTATTGTATGCCATACACATTAACGGCCTGTCACGGCTGGCTTCCGCCTCGGCAGTTATATTTTTTATAAGGCTGTCAAAATATGGCTCCCCGGGCAAATGCCGCGAAAGCAGTGCACTCTCTAAATCAAGCTTCGTTGCTGAAAAGCCATTGTTTGTTGTTTGCAACAGTTGTTGCAACGTACTATCAGGCACCGCATCATATTGGGCTTTGACAGTACAGCAAAATATTACCAGCAAAAATGTTGTGGCCGTTAAAAATTTCATACCCAATATTAAAACATTTCGGGCAAACAGGCCATTCATCCATCCCTGAAGGCCGGTTAAAAAATGCGTTACCAGCACCTGTTTTAGCCGCTGAATCTTTCTAAACACCGTTAAAACTTTACAATTATATTTACACTACTAAAGCCTGCTTTATGAACAAGACATTTCTTTTTCTTCTCACAATACTTACAATAATTTCCTGCACAACGCCTGCGGGTAAAGACACAAAACCAACCACAACTGTTGATGAATACTTTGCACTGCAGGATAGTGGCGTGCAGGTAGCCGGCATTAAAATGATACCTATTACTACGCCGGTAGGCACTTTTAATGTATGGACCAAACGCTTTGGCACAAACCCCCGCATAAAAATATTGTTGCTGCATGGCGGCCCTGCTATGACGCATGAATATATGGAGTGTTTTGAAAGTTTTTTCCCGAAAGAAGGCTTTGAGATGATCGAATACGACCAGTTGGGATCATACTATTCAGACCAGCCTAAGGATAGCAGCCTATGGACTTTACCGCGCTTTGTAGATGAGGTAGAGCAGGTGCGAAAAGCGCTTGGTTTGAACAAAGATAATTTTTACCTGCTTGGCAACAGTTGGGGCGGTATGCTGGCTATGGAATACGCGTTAAAATACCAGGACAATTTAAAGGGCTTGATAATTTGCGATATGATGAGCAGCATACCCGATTACAATAAATATAATCTTGTGCTGCAGCAGCAAATGGATAAAAAGGTGGTTGACAGTATTATGATGCTGCAAAGAACAGGGCAGGTTGCTAACCCTCGTTATATGGCATTGCTGCAGGGCTATTACGACCAGCACCTTTGCCGAATAGTGCCTAACCCCGAACCTGTTGCACGAACCTTTAAACATGTTAACGCAGAAGTGTATACCATGATGCAGGGGCCAAGTGAATTTGCAGCATCGGGCAGGCTGGAAAAATGGGATATTAAAGACAGGCTGAAAGAAATAAAGGTGCCCACATTAACTGTTGGCGCTAAATACGATACCATGGACCCCGACCACATGAAATGGGAAAGCACCCAGGTGCAGCATGGCCGTTACCTGTACTGCCCCGAGGGCAGCCACCTTGCCATGTGGGACGACCAGAAGCATTTTTATCCCGGCGTTATACAGTTTATAAGGGATGTGGATGAAGGAATGATGAAGTAATTAAGCTGCCAGGCATTTTTTCGCTCTTATCTTTTGTATAATTTTTCGGAAATCAACAAGCTCATTTTCAGGTATGACATTAATTTTAAAATTCTGAAGGTTTGCGTCTATTTACCGTTAATGGAAAATAATGTAGAGTGGGAATATTTAACTACGCAATAACCTACTTTCTTTGAGTCGCCCAACAACCATTTCAATCAGTTTACTTTGAGAGGGGCTTTTCCCGAAAGAAATACCCAAAAATTTTGCCAGGGCTGCAAGTTCGTCCTTGCTTATAGATGTTAGGCGTTCCATTGCTAAAGACAAATCTTCATTAAATTGAGCTGACAGCAATTCGTATTTTTCCTTCAAATAACCTTCCGAAAAAGATGGTTTGATACTGTTTTTTTGGGCAACTGATTGTTTTATTTCGATTGATGGGGCAATTACTTTAAGCCGTTTTTCAATCTGCCCAAGCTTTCCGGAAATCTCGCGTAAAGAAATTTTAATTTCATTAAGCTCTTTGGCCGCGCGTTGCGCTTCTTGATCCGCTGTTGGAAAAATATTATCCATTATAAATTAAATGTATTGAATTATTTCAGTCCATAAATCTTTGAAAGGAGAAACGAGGTCTGTTGGCACACCATTAGCTGTTATAGCTCTTTTTATCGCAACCCTCTCGGGAATCCTTGTTTCAAAAGCCTTTACTCGTAAACTATTTTGTCGTGCAGCGAAATTACTGCCATTCACCACTTCATTCCAATAAAATTCCGTTTCTTGAGTAAATCTTTTGCCATAAGTTTTTGCTTTATTCATAAAAACTCCAATCTTAGGGACAGGGAAAGGCTCTATCCTCATTCGCAGACTATCTATTAGTAACCGAACACCGTACGAGGCAAAAAAATCAGGATTAACAGGGATTATAACTAGATCACAAACTGAGAGGACTGAATAGGAGAGTAAAGTAAAAGAAGGCGGACAATCAAATAAAATATAATCATATTTCGCCAATCCTTTTGTGTGTTCAATTTTTGCCAAAATCCTTCTGATAAATTCCTTAACGCTACTGCGATCAAAAACCTCGAGTTCCATCCAATATAAGTCTTCTACAGAAGGAACAAAATGCAGATTGGGAGTCACTTGATAAATAAAATCATACCCGATGCCGAAATCGAAAACGCCTGACGAATTGGGTGTTGTAAATCTATCAAGAGCATCAAAAATTGTCTTTTTATTTTGCTTGGCTTTTTCGTACCATTTGCCGAAACCGGGATTCAGTGCTCCTGTGCTTTCATTCAATGCAATTGCTTGAGTTAACGACATCTGAGCATCAAGGTCGAATACTAAAACCTTACTATTATAACCATAATTAGCAAGTATGTCAGCTAAGCACCACGTAACTGTGGTCTTTCCAACACCTCCCTTGAAGTTTATTGTTGCAATCGTCTTCATATCGGTTTAAAAGTATTTTAGGATCAAAATAAGAATTGACTAAAAAATACGCTTAATTTTTGAAATAAGCAACTAATAAATGAAAGATTATTCTTTTATTTATCCCAAACAAAAAATCCCGCTTCGCACCGGGATTTTAGTAACATTAGTTTTGGTATATGTTTACATTCTCATTCATAATTGACGTCTACTTATACAGCAAGTCATAATATTCATGTGCCATACGATTACTATCAAATTGAAAGCGCACATCACGCATACCGTTTTTAATTACCTGGCGCCATGTATCGTAACCTTCATAGTATAAAGGCAGTATTTGCTTTTCCAGTATATCGTACAGCATGTTTAAATCGTATTCGTCCTGCTGTTGTGTGTTCATGTTGGCATAATCTGCCTTGGTCACTACAAAACCGTTGTGGCCGTGGTTAATAAATTCAGGTATCCAGCCATCATCGGTCGAGAAATTTACTGCTCCATTCATCGCTGCTGTCATACCGCTGGTGCCGCTGGCTTCGCGCGGCACTCGTGGGTTATTAAGCCACACGTCGGCGGCCTGTTTAAGGCGCTTGCTAAGCGAAAGTTCATACCCAATTAATACTGAAACATTTTTATAATTTTTGCTTAAATGCACCAGGTTGTTAAACTGCGATATAGCCGGGTAATCAAGCGGGTAAGGCTTACCTGCCCAAATTATTTGCACCGGGTATTTGGCGTTGCTCAACAGGGCATTAAATTTTTCCATGTGCCAGCTAAGCATATCCGCCCTTTTGTAGCCCGCAAAACGGCGCGCCCAAACAATAGTGAGTGTATTGGGGTTAAACAGCTTGCCTGTTTGGTCTGCCACAATTTCAAAAGCCCTTTTCTTTAAGTATTTTTTCCTGTCGTCAAAGGCCCAGTCGTTGCCATCTTCCATGGCCTTATACAACTGTTTGTCGGCCCAGTAGCGCCAGTTTTGTGCGTTGGTAATACTAATGATATTGCAAATATCATCGTACTTACCCCACATCTCGCGCGAAACTTCGCCGTGCAATTGCGACACCCCATTGGCGAGCTTTGCAAACCGCAGGGCTGTAAGAGAATGGTTAAACATATCATCGGTGGTGCCGGTAAGTTTTCTTACTTCATCAATACTAAGCCCGCAGAAATAACTCATTTTATGGCACAGGTAAATATCATGTTTTTCATTGCCTGCTTCTTCAGGTGTGTGGGTGGTAAACACAAGGTGCTTGCGTACCATGTCAACGCTTTTAAATTTGTTAAGCAGGTAAAATGCCGCCGAAATACCATGCGCTTCGTTTAAATGGTACAGGTCGGGCGAAAAGCCAATTTCATCAACAAGCTTGGCGCCGCCTACACCAAGTAAAATAAACTGCGCAACCTTGGTAGCAACATTAGCATCATACAAACGATGCGTAATTGTTTGTGATACATAGTCATTCTCCGGTAAATCAGTAGACAGGAAAAATAAAGGCGCCGTGTTAAAGGTTTCGGGGTTAAGGTAGTAAGCCTTTACCCACACCGGTGTATCGTGAATAAGCACCTGGAATTTAATGCCCGGGTCTTCAAGAAAGGTAAACAACTTTTCCATCCAGGTAACCTGCAGGGTTTGGTCCTGGTTACGCGCCTGGTCGTAATAGCCGTATTTCCATAAAATGCCAATGCCAATTTCGTTTTGCCTCAGCTCATATACGCTGCGCATGTGGCTGCCGGCCAAAAAACCCAGGCCGCCACTGTAAATCTTTAAAGGCTGGTGCACAGCAAACTCCATTGAGAAATAAGCCACTTTTTTTGAATAACGCTCGTCAATCTGGTACGGTACCTGGAAATTTCTAAAATTCATGATAGCAAGTTGGTTTTTTAGTCACGGGCTGCAATTTAGGGGATATTATTTAAAGTGTGTTTTTTACACATTAAAAATATTCCACACAAATAAACCGTTTTTTAATCGAAGAACTGTTAATGCATTAAAAAAGTAAAATTGTGGCAAAGAAAAGGTATTTAGTCTGAAGATTTTTTTGCTTTTTTCATTTTCTTTTTAGCGTAGGTATCATCAAAATAGCATTTAATACCCCTGTGGCTGCCGCAATTGCCACGCTCTTTAACGGTAATTTCATTGTCTTCAAAAGTAAAGTCAACCTGGCAGGGGTCGCCGTTTTGCTGGTACAAAGCCTTATTATCGCCATGCATATTCATATCCCCTTTCAACTCGCCCGTACAATCGCCATCCTTTTCAAAATGTATAAAAAAAGTGTAATTGTTCAGATTTTTACCATCCCTTATCGAAATAAAATTCTTTTTGTCTTCAGCATAGTCTCCGCTATATTTATTTTTCCCCGGCAACGTATCAATAGGGTTAATTATCCCTGTGCTTTTCGCCTTGCCTTCGTTGGTGTCATCAACTACTTTTATAAAAGTGCCAGAGCCGTTGTTGTAAGCATACCCGTTGTGGGTGTACAACAGATTTGAATTATTATCACTCCCTTTCTCACGGCTTATGGTAAATGTAGGCTCCCTGTTTATGCTCACACTATGTTTATACCCATCATTATTGTTACTTGCAAAAAGCTGCAGGGCTGCCTGGTACCTCTTTTTCTTGTCAAAAACAAAAGCTACTAATTTTACTTTTCCCTTTTGTTTTATCACAGCCAACAGGTATTCTTCCTCGTCTTTTTTAATACTTCCCGCAGGGTTTATTTCCAGGTCAGCAACATCAGGGTTTATGAATTTTTCAAACGATGTATCGGGAACAAATAAAGTAAAAACGGTTTTACTTATTACTGTGCTGTCACCTATCGTATTAATATTTGAATCGGCTATTGTAACAGGTAACGTTAAGGGGGTAAATGCAGCCATAAAATCTTTTACAGGAACAGGCCCCTCACCTGACAAATCAACCACCTTTCCTTTGCAGGAAAACATCATTATTACAGCTATACTTACTAACCACTTTAATGGCATAGCCATGTTTTTTTATAAAAATATGTTATTCATTGCTCATTTTTGACAAAAGTTTTTTAGATTTGTCTAAAAATAATTTACGTGCAGTCTAATTTTACAAGTACGGAAGAGAATTATATAAAGGCTATTTACCATTTACAGCAAGCTTCGGGCAGTGTTACAACCAACGAACTTTCCGCAAGCCTGCACACCAAGCCTGCAACGGTTACTGATATGCTTAAAAAGCTTAAAGTAAAAAAGCTGATAAACTACGAACCTTATAAGGTTTTTCAACTTAATGCCGAGGGTAAAAAAGTAGCGTTGACCATTATACGCAGGCACCGCTTATGGGAATATTTTTTGGTAGAGAAGCTGGCCTTTGGTTGGGACGAGGTGCATGATGTGGCGGAGGAGTTAGAGCATGTTGGCAGTAAAAAACTGATTGATAAGCTGGATATGTTTCTTGATTTTCCCAAGTTTGACCCGCATGGCGACCCGATACCTGACAGCAATGGCAAAATGAGCGTTATACAGCAAATATGCCTTACGGAGTTGCCTGTAAATAAGCCCGCCCAAGTGGTATCTGTAGGCAGCCAGGCCAGCGAATTGCTTGAATTGCTCAGCCATAAAAATATAGCCATTGGTACAAAGCTTGAAGTAAAAAAGAAGTTTGTATTTGATGGCTCAGTTGAGGTAAAGGTTAAAAACGTTGCTCCGGTAAATATAAGTGACCAACTGGCAAAAGTGCTTTTTGTAAAACAACTATAGTTACCGGTTACCGGTGATTGAAGCGAAGGCAGCTAAGGGACATGGAAATAATTTTATTAAAAACACTATACAATAACCGGCAACCAGTAACTGGTAACCGGTAACAAAAAAATGCAGCATAACGACTTATCACTTGGAGATGTGCACGAAAGTGTTGACGTAACAGGCAGCAGCAAAAAATGGCGAAGGCTGTTATCATTTGTTGGCCCTGCCTACCTTGTTAGTGTTGGCTATATGGACCCCGGCAACTGGGCTACCGACCTGCAGGGCGGCTCAAAATTTGGCTATAAGCTTATTTGGGTGCTGCTAATGAGCAACCTGATGGCCTTGTTGCTGCAATCACTAAGCACAAGGCTTGGCATCGTACGCCGCCGCGACCTTGCACAAGCCAACCGCGAAGTATACCCACCGCTTGTAAATTTTAGCCTTTACCTGCTGGCTGAGCTTGCCATTGCCGCCTGCGACCTTGCGGAGGTGCTTGGTATGGCCATAGGTATTAACCTGCTTACAGGGCTGCCAATTATATGGGCCGTATTAATAACCGTGCTTGATACTTTTATATTGCTGGTTTTGCAGCGCTATGGCATAAGAAAAATAGAAGCATTTATCGTTGCACTTATTGCTACCATAAGCATTTCATTTTTTATTGAGCTTTTGTGGGCAAAGCCGAATATGGCCGGCGTGCTGCAGGGGTTTATACCAACAAAAATGAACGATGAGGGGCTGTACATTGCAGTAGGTATTATTGGCGCAACGGTTATGCCCCACAATCTTTATTTGCACTCTGCCTTGGTACAAACACGCAAAATAAAAACAGATGAGCGCAGCATAAGGCAGGCGCTAAAGTTTAACCTGTTCGACAGTACCATTGCGCTTAACCTCGCCTTTCTTGTAAACGCGGCAATATTAATATTGGCAGCATCCACATTCTTTTCAACCGGGCGCACCGATGTTGCCAAAATTGAAGACGCCTACAACCTGTTGCCAATGCTTGGCAAGTATGCACCATACCTTTTTGCCATAGCACTTATTGCGGCTGGGCAAAGCAGTACAATTACCGGCACATTGGCCGGCCAAATTGTAATGGAGGGTTATTTAAGCCTGCGCATTAACCCGTGGATAAGAAGGCTTCTTACACGCCTGCTGGCAATTATCCCCGCTGTTATAACCATACTTATTTTTGGTGACGAAAAGCTTGATGCATTGCTTGTGCTTAGCCAGGTTATACTAAGCATGCAGCTTGGCTTTGCAGTTATACCTCTAATACATTTTGTAAGCGATAAAAAAGCGATGGGGCCATTTGTAATTAAGCTGCATACAAAAATTGTTGCGTGGATTGTGGCTGCCGTGCTTATATACCTGAATGTAAAGCTTGTTGCCGACGGGGTATTTGATTATTTTGCAAAGGAAGGCCATTGGGTAATGAAGGCGGTGATCATTATTGCGTCGCTGATTTTTACGTGGCTTTTTGTTATGATGACATTATTGCCGGTAATAAGAAACCGGAAGGAAAAAGCCTTGCTGCACATGCATAGCACGCAAAAGCCTTTGCGCATAGAAAGTATACCTGAAACGCATACTATTGCCATAGCGCTTGATTTTGGCAAAATGGATGAAAAACTTATTGCTTATGCTATAGCCCAGGGCAAGCGTGACGCAGTATATATTTTGCTTCATGTGGTGGAAACAGTTTCAGCCAGTTATCTCGGAGATTCTGCGGGCGATTTGGAAACGCAGCAGGACAGCGGCCGACTTGAGATGTATGCAGGGGAGTTGAAGTCAATGGGTTATAATGTTATTACTCAGGTGGGTTATAACCGGCGCGTAAATGAAATAGTGCGTATTGTAAATGAAAGCAATGCAGGCATGCTGGTAATGGGCGCGCACCGGCACAGCGGGCTAAAAGATTATTTATATGGCGAAACAGTTGACCGGGTCAGGCACAAACTAACCATTCCCGTTTTAATTGTTAACTAACATTGCAATTGTTATTAACCATTTTTATAATTGGTGCGCCGGTTATGTAATTGCCGCATTGTGATATTACATAATGTGTGTTTTTGCACATTAAAATTACTTAACCACAACTATTATTGCGGGTATGTATAATAATGTTTTAATAAGGGAAATACGTAAAGAAGATAACCCACAGCTCGCGTTTATTGTGCGGTCAGTGCTTGCTGAATTCAACGCCGCTAAACCGGGAACTGTGTACTATGACCCTACTACCGACGACCTTTATTCTTTGTTCCAGGCACCACATTCTGCTTACTTTACTGTAGTGGCAGATGGGGAAATAGTTGGTGGCTCAGGCGTATATCCAACAAACAATTTACCAGAAGGTTGCTGCGAGTTGGTAAAGCTTTACTTACTGCCCCAAACAAGGGGCAAGGGCATTGGCAAAATCCTGATTGAAAAATGTGTTGTCGCTGCCAGGCAGTTGGGCTATACATCTATGTACCTGGAGAGCATGCCTGAGCTAAATACAGCCATTGGCTTATACGAAAAGCTTGGCTTTACACACCTTACCGGCCCGCTGGGCAATTCTGGCCACTATGGTTGCGATGTGTGGATGGTGAAACGGTTATAACTATCGCACAATAGTAACGCTTCCTGACTTGCCCGGAAATATCTTGCTCTTAGTATCAATTATATAATAGTAAGTGCCTATGGGCAGCGGGCTATTATTAAAGGTGCCGTTCCATGGTTGTTTGTAGCCGGTTGAACTAAATACCAACTGCCCGTTACGGTTAAATACCCTTACTACTGCTGTGGGGTACCCTTCAATATTACCAATGCGCCAGGTATCATTAACCCCATCTCCATTGGGTGAAAACGCGTTGGGCACCTCAATAGATTTCTCAACATGCACATTAATATTTGCCGAAGCCGGGCAGCCGCCATCGCCTGTTACTGTTAAGGTGTAAATAATATCCTGTAGCGTATTTGTAACAGGTGCCGCGGTAGTGTCGCTGCTCAGGCTGATAGCCGGCGTCCATACATAGCTCAATCCAGTGCCTGTATACGAAACGGGTATTTGTAAAGCGTTGCCCGCAGCTATAAATACATCACCAGGCATGGTAATAACTGGATAATTATAAATTGTCACGGTTTTAAAGGCAGTATCAGTGCAGTCATTATCACTATATGCAATAAGTTTCACATTGTATGTGCCCGCTGTTTGGTAGTCATGACTTATATTTTGTGTTGAAGCCGTTCCGCCATCGTCAAAGTTCCACAACCATTTTGCAATTTTAAATGGCTGAATTATTGTTGACGAATCTGTAAAATTAACGTCATTGCCAACGCAAAATATTGCAGCATTATAACCAAATGCGGCAACGGGTGACGGGCTTAATGAAATAGGCGACACCGTATCAGCATAACATCCAATATTTGTAACAATGTGCAGGCTTGCATCATACTTGCCGTAAGCTGCATATTTTTTTACAGGGTTTGCAATATTATCCGTTGCACCATCGCCAAAAATCCACTGCCATACGTTTATGGTTTGGGCCGTTGCAATTGATGCATCTTTGAAATTAAGTGTGTCGTTTGCGCAGCTATTATAATCAAGCAACCATTGTGCAACAGGCTTTTCACTAACCAGTATCGTGTGGTTAAATACTGTTTGTACAGTGCAGCCACCCTTGGTTAGCATAAGCGCTGTAATTTTTACAGGCAGGTTACCAGTAGCGGCATAATTGTAAGCAGCTGGAAGTGAATAACGAAAAAACGAATCCTGCCCGCTATAATAAATACTGTCTGGTAAAGGCGAAGCAATATTGATATTGTTATTTGGAGAAAGGTTTGCATTATTGCCAAAATCCCAATTAATTCCTTGTTGCCTTGCAGTAAATGTTACCGACAAATTAAATGGTGTTGCCCTGCAGGTTTGCAGCTGTTTAACAACAGCGAAAGGATTTTTAACTTCAACAAATTCAGCAAAAGTCTGCGGCGTATATATGGTTAATACTTTTGCAGTTGAGTCGGTACAGCCTTTATTGCTGGTTTCTACCAGTTTTACGCTATAGCTGCCACCTGAATTATATTGCTTTGCCGGGTTTGTTTGGGTTGATGTTGTTGCGTCTCCAAAGTTCCAGTTTCTTGCAGCTATTTGCCATCCATTACTGATAGAGGAAGAGTCGTTAAACTGTAAGTTACTTTGCGGGCACAACAACCCGGTATTTCCAAAATTTACTTTTGGTAGGGGGTTAAGGGAAATATTTATTGAAGTATCTGCAAAGCAGCCGTTGTCTGTTATTGAACGCAACGACACTTTGTAATCGCCAAAAGCCTTATAATGTTTAACCGGGTTTTGTACACTGTCAAGATTTGTTTTGTCACCAAAATTCCAAAGCCAATCGGTCAGACTGCCATCTGTATACACTGAATTGTCGTTAAAGCTAAGCGTTGTATCACCACAGGTTTTATACTTTATGTCAATGGCCGCCGCTGGTTTTGACTTTACATTTATGGGATAAGTAACGGTTCTTTCTTCAATACAACCCTCGTCAGTATAAATATATTCGGTTATGTATATGTTGAATGAGGGCGTACCATTATTGCTGTACGTATATTTCGCAGGGAGCGTGTAACGAAAAAAAGAGTCTTGTTTATTTCGATAAACACTGTCGGGTACAGGGTTTTTTATGTCAACTGTGGTGTTTGGCGACAGGTACTTGTTTTGTTTAAAATCGTAAACTAACTCCACTGCCCTTTTTTTCAGGGTATATTGTATATTAAAAGGTACAGCCTCGCAGGGACTTGACTGGCTGGTATTTGAATATGGGTTTTTTATATTTAATGAAGATAGTGTTGCCACGTACAATAATGCGTTAAACGCATAACTTTCTGCCGGGCCGTACCCATAAGCAATGGCAGAAAAAGACAAAGAATCAATATGTATAGTATGGCTTCCGGATGATATTGGTATTTGCGCGTATGAAAATGCATTATTTGATGGAAGCGGTTTAAAAAAATTTCTTTTCGTCGCCTTATCAATAAAAAATGAATCAATAACCACAGTCTGCAGTATTACGTTTAAGTACTGGGATGAAATACCCGCAGTGGTGGGCAGGTTAATAATTGCGTTTGTAGCATAATTACTAATTGAAGGCAGGTATATCATCTCAGGATCTCCATTGCCGCCATTATTGTTGCTGCACTCACCTGCTGATGTTACATATTGCGCTACCAAAACAGGATTTGTTGCATTAATTACAGCCGGCTTGTTGGTCTCAAATTCATAATAGCTGCCATTAACCAGGTTTTTTTGCACCACATTATTAACCAGTACCCTGGTGGGCCCGGTTGTTAATATACGGTAACGGTTGTTAGCCATATTTGCAGTTGGTATGGTATAATAAAATTTACCCCATGCCCTGTAAGGCAACACCTGCTGTACAATATTATCGGCTGTGCCATTTGCAGAGCAGGAAATTGCTGTATTTGAACTGCCGGCAAAAACCGCAATTTTTTTACAGGGCCCGATACCAGTGCTTAAAGTTCTGACCCTGGTTCCGGTAAGGTCAACCCCCTGGTAAAGTCCGCCAGTAAATGAAGACGAGCCAATAAGGTTAAAAACCTGACCCCTGTTAAGCTGTACTGTAAAGGGCACATTGGCACTATGGGTTAAAGTTGCCGCAGAGGGTGTTATTTCAACAGTTGTACCATCTTCTGATGCAACAATAAAACAATACGCAAATGAATTTGCCCCGCTTGCGGTTTGAGGAGCGCCAAGTATATAATAATCCTGCCCTAAAATTTCCTCTGGCAGCAACAAGCTTGCGGCAGAACTGCCCTTACTGTAAATATGGCAATATGCGCTTATAAGACCAGTGCTTGAAATATGTATACCTTTATTTGATATTCCTTCAGTTGTTAAACGCGCATCGTTGCCACCGGTTTTGGGTATCACTACCTGCTGGTTTACAGTGCCGCCCTGCAGCGTTAAAGTTTGGCTCCATCTAATAAGCGGCATTTCAATTGTTACTGAAACAGCAGTTGCAGCACTTAAATATAACCGCATTTCCTGCGCGCCGCCATCAATGCTATTTACTGAGCCATCGGCATTGTACATTGCAGAATGTGCGCCGTAGCCCAGCCAAAAATCCTGGCCCTGGTTACTGCTGAGCTGCGCTTTGCCATGGGTTGGCAGGTTGCAAAATGCCACAATTGTAAAAAAGTGAATTAATAAGTATTTGTTCCTATGAGTGAGTTTGGCCATAAATCAGGGTTACAAAACATTCAAATGCTGCCCCCGGTTGCCTTTTGGGGTATAAAATATCCTTTGCCCGGTCTTGGTAACAAGCCTGTATATATTGCAAAATAGCACTCATTTAATTTACTATTTATTAAATTAATTTGTTTTTTGACAACTGGCGCAAATGCATTAATTTTATGCAAATTATACGCTCCGCCATTGATATACTAAAGTGAAATTTTATCTTAAAAATGGCATATAAATTGGAATAATAAGCTGCAAATCAATTATTTTGCCGCCTTTACATTAAATTAGCATACATTTTTACGTTTTGTTTTTATGGAATACAATACTACAAGGAATTATTTAAGCATGCGTGAGTACGGCCGCCACATTCAAAAAATGGTGGAATATCTTTTAACCATACAGGATAAAGCTGAGCGCCAAAGCCAGGCCATGATCGTTATTGAGCTGATGGGTTTTTTAAACCCGCATCTTAAAAATGTGGAAGATTTCAGGCACATGCTTTGGGACCACCTGTTTTTTATAAGTGACTTTAAACTCGACGTTGACAGCCCATACCCGATACCACAAAAAGAGACTTACAAAGCCAAGCCAGACCCTATGGGCTACCCCAAACGCCACCCGCGTTTTAGCCATTTAGGCAAAAATCTTGAGCTGGTAATAGATAAGGCCCTTAATGAAAACGATGCCGAGAAAAAATCCGGCTTCTCAAACGCTATTGCGTATTATATGAAGCTTGCTTACAGCAACTGGCATAAAGAGCTTGTGCATGATGATGCTATACGCAGCGAGCTTAATAAAATTACCGACGGCCAGCTTGAGTTTAGCAATACCCCCTATATTAAGCACCGCAACCAAAATTTTGAGCGGGACGACTACGGCAGAAGTGGTGGCGGGGGCAGGCGCTATCAAAATTTTGGCGGCAGAAATAATAACCAGCGTGACGGTGGCAGAAATAATGGCGGCAATAATCGCAATGGCGGCGGCCAGGGTAACCGCAACAATAACCAGCGCGATGGCCGTAATAATAACCAGGGCAACCGCAACCAGGGTTTTAAGAAAAGGTTCAAATAAATTAATTAAAGAAAAATAACCGGAAGTCCTGTCGCAACGGCAGGGCTTTTTTTATTTTTGTTGAGGAACGATTTTAAATTCAGCCCTCTGAACATTTTTGTATGTATTTGTGTTTCCAATGTTTTATAAAGAATATAAACAGGTAATTTTAACCCGTTGCGGGTTTAACCTCCGTAATCACTAAAAATCAATAACCTAAATTATGGCCTCATTTGAAGTTAACGGCGGCAAAAAGTTGCGGGGTGAAATTATTCCGCAGGGTGCTAAAAATGAAGCCTTGCAAATTATTTCGGCAGTGCTGCTTACACCTGAAAAAGTAACAATCACTAATATCCCTGATATAATTGACGTAAACCTGCTAATAGAATTACTGGGGGAACTGGGTGTAAAAATTCACCGCCCCCGCAGAGATACCTGCATATTCCAGGCAGATAATGTTGATATTGATTATTTGGGCTCAGAAACTTTTAGAAAAAAAAGCGGCCGTTTAAGAGGGAGCGTTATGATAGCCGGCCCGATGCTTAGCCGTTTTAAAAAAGCTTATATACCAAAACCGGGCGGCGACAAAATTGGACGCCGCAGGTTAGATACACATATAATAGGGTTTGAAAAACTGGGCGCCCGGTTTGAATACAACGACGAACATAATTTTTTCCAGTTGGTAGCGCCAAACTTAACCGGCACGTACATGCTGCTGGATGAACCCAGCGTTACCGGCACAGCCAATATTGTAATGGCGGCTGTAATGGCACGAGGCACAACAACCATATACAATGCTGCGTGTGAGCCTTACCTGCAGCAGCTTTGCAAGATGCTTTGCCGCATGGGCGCTGATATAAAAGGCATCGGCAGTAATTTGTTGACTATCGAGGGTGTTGATTATCTTGGCGGCACAGAGCACCGTATGCTGCCTGATATGATTGAAATTGGCAGTTTTATTGGCCTTGCAGCCATGACGCAAAGCGAGATAACCATAAAAGATGCTGGTATTGAGCATCTTGGTGTAATTCCCGAAAAATTTCAGCAGTTGGGCATACAAATGGAATTTAGAGGAGATAATATTTACATACCTGAACAGCACAGCTATGAAATAAGCACCTACCTTGACGGCGGTATTTTAACAGTTTCTGATCACCCCTGGCCGGGCTTTACCCCGGATTTACTGAGCATAGTATTGGTTGTAGCTACGCAGGCAATCGGCAGTGTGCTGGTACACCAAAAAATGTTTGAAAGCCGTTTGTTTTTTGTTGATAAGCTTATTGATATGGGCGCACAAATTATTTTATGCGACCCCCATCGCGCTACTGTTATTGGCCTTGGCAGAAAACACGCGTTGCGTGGTATAACCATGAGCAGTCCTGACATACGCGCCGGGCAAGCCTTGCTTATTGCGGCGTTAAGTGCCGAGGGCAAAAGTAATATTCAAAACATAGAACAAATTGACCGCGGCTACCAGTATATTGATGAAAGGCTGCGCTGGCTGGGCGCTGAAATAAAGAGAAATATGTAAACCGTAAGTAATAACAAAGCAGGTACATTATAAAGAATATACCTGCTTTTTCCCGAAAAGATATTTTACCTTCTCATTTTTACTACCGCTGTGTTAGTTATTGAGTCATGCCAGGGGTTGCCACCAAAGGCGCTAAATGCTTCAAAAGGTATTAACCTGCACAGGCTGCGCAAAAAAGCAGCTTTCCACGTAAACGGTGTGCCATCATTCATTACAACACGGCTGCCTGTAACAAGCTTGCCAATTGTGCGGCCTTTGGTTGCACCTTCCATAACTGTGTAATAAATTAGAAAAACGCCAAAAACAACCAGGTAAACAAAGCCCATACTCAAAATAAAAGAATCCCTGTCGAGCGAAATACGCTCGTCAGCAGCAGCCGTGCTGGTTGCGTAAATGGCGCCAATAGCGATGAAAGTAATAAAGTACAATACATAAAAAACGATAAGGTCAATAATGTAGTTTGCAAAGCGCATACCCGGTGATACGCGTTCCAGGTAGGCTTCCTGTTCAATTTCCTGCAGTAAATCCTCTTGCTGTTCCATAAATAGGCGTTTAGTGTTGAAAAATATTTTACGGCAAATTATATATTCAATCTAAAACACAAAATTAATTTTGCCTTATATGTTTTGGTTTCCTCCGTTGTTTAGCAGGTTTACATTACTGCTACACAATAAGCACAATTGTGCCGCCAATTATAAGTAAAGCGCCAATTGCCATTTTCCAGGTAACGGCTTCCCCTAAAAAAATTATAGAAAGTATTATGGCCAAAGCCACGCTTAATTTATCTACGGGTGCAACTTGCGCTACTTTGCCTATTTGCAATGCCTTAAAATAAAACAGCCAGGATAAACCCGTTGCACAGCCCGAGAGAACTAAAAATATCCATGTTTGCCTTTGCACTGTTTGTACTGCGGGTATCGTTCCTTTAAACAACGCGATGCCCCACACCAATACAAAAATTATGGTTGTGCGTATAGCGGTTGCAAGGTCTGAATCAATGTTTTTAACACCAACCTTTGCAAAAATGGCTGTTAGCGCAGCAAAAACAGCGGAGAGTAAAGCGTATATCCACCACATAGATAAAATTTGCTTAAAGGTAATACAAGCCAAAAAATACAAGCGTTCAATGTTTAAAACTCCTATTTTTGCGTTCCTTTTTAAGAAAAGTAAAACATTGTTTTACTTTTGGATTAACGGCCCCGTAGTTCAATGGATAGAATAGAAGTTTCCTAAACTTTAGATACAGGTTCGATTCCTGTCGAGGCTACTACAAACGCAAAAGAGTCATGTTCTATGCTTACGTAATAAAAAGTATTGAACATGATTTTTTTTATAAAGGTCATTGTGAAGACCTGGAAATTAGGCTACAACAGCATAACGCAGGCGTTACCCAGTCCATTAAACCCTATATTCCATTCAAACTAGTTTACTTTGAAAGTTTCTTAACGCGCACTGAAGCTGTTGAGAGGGAAAAATATTTTAAGAGTGCCGCTGGCAGAAGGTACCTCAAATCAAGGATTTTGGCCCGGTAGTTCAATGCCCGCCTGAACGATTCATTCGGGCAGGCCCGTCCGGACGAAGCCGGTCGGACGGGGATAGAATAGAAGTTTCCTAAACTTTAGATACAGGTTCCCCGCCCGGATGACCCGGTCGGACGGGGATTCCTGTCGAGGCTACTACAAACGCAAAAGAGTCATGTTCTATGCTTACGTAATAAAAAGTATTGAACATGATTTTTTTTATAAAGGTCATTGTGAAGACCTGGAAATTAGGCTACAACAGCATAACGCAGGCGTTACCCAGTCCATTAAACCCTATATTCCATTCAAACTAGTTTACTTTGAAAGTTTCTTAACGCGCACTGAAGCTGTTGAGAGGGAAAAATATTTTAAGAGTGCCGCTGGCAGAAGGTACCTCAAATCAAGGATTTTGGCCCGGTAGTTCAATGCCCGCCTGAACGATTCATTCGGGCAGGCCCGTCCGGACGAAGCCGGTCGGACGGGGATAGAATAGAAGTTTCCTAAACTTTAGATACAGGTTCCCCGCCCGGATGACCCGGTCGGACGGG
>Ga0206806_1064_pt1 | contig 25032 bp, 13 predicted proteins | sample Alteio_BWOrgCont_60_FD_152911 | JGI IMG/M metagenome (GOLD analysis project Ga0206806, IMG submission 152911) | Enriched cells from forest soil in Barre Woods Harvard Forest LTER site, Petersham, Massachusetts, United States -... | ecosystem: Environmental > Terrestrial > Soil > Temperate forest >... | reverse complement strand
AGCAAAACGGCGGGGCAAAGCCGGTTAATATTAATACAGAGCTATTAAAAGCCTATTTTGGACAGGTTACTGCGCTTGCTGAAGAACTAAACATTGCCGCAGATAATATCCTAAGTACTCTTTTAAAGCTTCCGGATGTAATAACACCTTCTACCGACGTTTTGAATGATGACGACTGGGCTGCCTTTAAGACCCTGTTGCAACAGGCTATAGGCAAATTGAATGGACACAGGAAAAAAGAAGGTGAAAGTATGGAGAGTGATTTGCAGGAGCGTATTAACAGTATTGAAGAACAGCAAACTGCAATTGCGCTGCTTGAACCAAAAAGAAGGGAAAGAATAAAGGATGGGTTAAAGAGGGTTTTGGAAGAAAATGTAGGCAAAGAAAACTACGACCCAAACCGGCTTGAGCAGGAGCTTATATATTACATTGAAAAAATTGATATTAGTGAAGAAAGGGTGCGTTTAAAAAACCATTGTGATTATTTTCGGTCAATTTTGAAAGAGAAAGAGATTGTGAAAGGAAAAAAACTCTCCTTTATTTTGCAGGAAATAGGCAGGGAAATAAATACCACAGGCTCAAAAGCGTACGATGCTGAAGTGCAAAAAGCTGTAGTGCTTATGAAGGATGAGCTTGAAAAAGCAAAAGAACAAATACTAAACGTGCTGTAATATTTTACTTAATAATTTTTTTGATTGAAAACAGGAATTTTAATTACCCTGGTAGCGGTGCTGATTGCTGGTTGCAATACGGTTGGCGTGTTTGAAAAAACTGAAGCATTTTCCAACCATTCATGGGCGTCTTCAGACAGTTTGAAATTTAATTTTGATGTTGATGATACCGCAAGCCTGTACAATGTTTATGTAGTATTACGGCATACTGATGCTTACCGCTATAATAATATTTATATTAATGTTACGTCAATAAACCCCGGCGACACGGCAATTACGCAACAGCACAATTTTATTCTCGCCAACAACAACTCTGGCTGGCTTGGTTCTGCCATGGACGATATTATTGAACAAAGAACGGCTGTTAATAACACACCTGTAAAACTTAAAAAGGGCACCTATACAGTTTTATTAAAGCAAATAATGCGGGATGATCCTTTGCCAAATATTTTAAATGCGGGTATAAGAGTAGAAAAAGTTGCTCAATAAGCAGTTCATTTTTTTGCGCCCGCTCTTGCCCGCTTAAACTCTGAAGGTGTTATTTGTAAAATTTTTTTAAATACCTTGTTAAAGTAGGTAACATTATTAAAACCACATTCAAAACAGGTTTCGGCAATCGTTTTGTCCTGCTGTAATAATATACACGAGCGTTCTATCCGGTATTGATTAAGAAAATCTGTAAAGGTTACTTTCATTATTTTTTTAAAGTAAGTACAAAACGACGGCACAGAAAGATTGGCCAGCGAGGCTACTTTTTGTATGTCTATTTCTTCATGAAAATGCTGTTCCACATAAGTAAAAATATTTTGCAGCCTCATATTGTTTTTTTTCATGGCTGCGGGCATCATTATTTCGGGATTAAGCAAAACATATTCCTCTGAGTTTGCCATCATATCCAAAATATAAGCAACCTCAACAAAACGCTCAAAAGGCGCAAGCTTTGAAAGCCGCAACAGTTTTTTTGTAAGTGTATATTTTGTGCTTCCGGTAAAATGCATTCCGCATTTTGCCTTTTCAAGCAGGCGGTTAATTGCGTCCATTTCAGGTAACGACAAAAATGAATTGGTAAAAACGTCCTGCTTTATTTGTACAACTACTTCTTCATGCATGGCGAAGGCGTTAAGGCCGAAACCTGAATGTGGCAGGTTTGGGCCAATAAGTACAAGGTCCCCATCCTCGTAGTTGCAAAAATGGTTTCCCACATGCCGTGTTCCCCGGCCATAGGGTACACAAACAATTTCGTACTCGGGGTGGTAATGGTATTGCCAGGTGTAATATTGGGCATCTATCTTTTGATGGAGTAGCCTGAACGAACTGCCTTCGTCGGGGTGAACTACTTCAAACTCAACTTTCATTGTATTTGGGTTTGTGGGGCGTAAGTTATACCTTTTAGGTTAATATAGTTGAAGAAAAAGAAAATACAGATGAAGTTGTTTTAACAAAGAAATGTCAATTTTACTTTGTTATTGGCAGGTAGCGTCCCGGTATAGTATTGCCCCCAACGTGTAGCTTACACCTAAACGGGTATTACAAAGTGTGGTAACGGTGTTTTTTCCCAAAGGGTTTTCGGATCATAGGTTGTTTATAAATTGGCAGTTGTAAGGAATGTTCTTTTATTTAAAACTATGGTTATTAATAAATTAATAAAGAACATTCCTTCTTTTTAACTTGAAAAGCTAAGTTACATGCAGCCTTTTAACTAACGTGTGTGTCTTGATTTTGGAAGCGGGTTAAAAAAAACATTAAAAATTCTGGAAATTGAATTTTTTTAACATAATTGTGTAAAATTTACACAAGATTATCTACATTTACAAAATAAAACTGCTTGTTATTATGACTAAAACTAGACTGCTCAGAGTAGCCCTCTTGTTCCCCATTCTCATCTTCATTGTTCAACAATCCTGGGCTCAAAGTAAAGCTATTAACGGAAAAGTAAGCGACGAAAAAGGCGCAGCCGTAGTAGGCGCATCCGTTACAGTAAAAAACTCCCGCATCGGCACTTCTACAGATGGTACAGGCGCTTTTCACATAAATGTACCTTCATCAGCAACAACCCTGGTGGTATCTTATGTAGGGTATGTGTCGCAGGAAGTTAGCATTTCATCATCATCAGATGTTACTGTCAGCCTCGCTCCTGACGTAACAGGTCTTACTGACGTTGTTGTAATTGGTTATGGTACTGCAAGAAAAAAGGACCTTACAGGTGCTGTAGCGTCTGTGCAGGCTAAAGACTTTAATAAAGGTGCTATCGTATCGCCTGACCAATTATTACAAAATAAAGTAGCGGGTCTGGATATTACCAGCAATGGTGGCCAGCCGGGTACTGCTACTACAGTTAAAATAAGGGGCAATAACTCAATACGCGCGGCAAGTAATCCGTTGTATGTTGTTGACGGTGTGCAGTTAGACGGACGTTCCGCCAGGCCAAATCCCGGCTCAACTTTTGGCTCAACACCCGATGCAAACCCTTTAAACTTTATTAACCCAAATGACATTCAGTCAATTGACGTTTTAAAAGATGCGTCTTCAGCCGCCATATATGGTTCACGCGGTGCCAACGGTGTTATAGCCATAACAACTAAAACCGGTACTTCAGGCGCAACAAAGCTTGAAGCCGGGGTAAGTTATGGTGTTAACGCAGGGTATATGAAGAAATTTGATGTGTTGTCAGCAAGCCAGTTTAGGACTGGTCTTTCAAAATATGGTGTTGCAAACCAGGACTTTGGTGGTTCAGTTGACGCCTTAAAAGAAATTTTCAACAACAAGCTCACTCAAAACTATAACCTTGCATTAAGTGGTGGTAACGAAAACGGAAGGTTCCGTGCATCGTTCCTCGGCTCATCTGCACAGGGTACTTTAAAAAACTCATCTTTAGACAGGTACATTGGTACCTTCGGCGGCCAGTATAAATTTCTTGATAAGAAACTTACAATTGCCTTCGGTTTGATTGACGCTCATTCAACTGAAAGTATCCTGGCTGTTGCAAATACTTCAGGCTCAGCGGGCAACCTTATAAGCGCAGCTTTACAATGGAACCCTACCCAGGCATTTACGGATGGCAGCGGCAATTTTGTTTTCCCTGCTAATGGTTCAGGTAACCCCGATGCAGAGTTAGCAGCTTTTAACGATATTGCCACTGTGCATACTACACTGGCAAACATTTCTGCTTCGCTTAAGATATTGCCAAACCTTGAGTACAAGTTTTTATATTCTATAAATAACAGTATCGGGGAAAGAAATACCAACACCTACGGCTTTATTCCCGGTATTTCAAGCACTGGTATAGGCGATATTTCAAACGCTAAACTTTCAGCCCAGTTATTTACCCATACTTTAAATTTCAATACTGAGATCGCAAGAGACCTTCGTCTTGAAGCATTGGCTGGTTTTGAATATTTCAAATCTGATTATTCAAATAATTCTTTCTCTGCAACCGGCTTTAATACCAATCTGTCTCAAAATTCAGTTACAATCCCTTATACATCAAACTTGCAGGATGGAAATGTACAAAACCTTCCTGCTGTTTATGTTGACCCAACTACTGAACTCCAGTCTTACTTTGGCAGGGTACAATTTAACTATGCTGACAAGTTCCTGGTAACCGGAACAATGAGGGCTGACGGTTCAAGCAAATTTGGTGCAAACAACAAGTATGGTTATTTCCCTTCAGTGGGTGCAAGGTGGGTTTTAAGTAACGAAGGGTTTATGAAAAACAGCACGATGTTCAGAAACCTGTCGCTTAGAGGTTCATGGGGTATAACTGGTAACCAGGAATTCCCTGCTGGTGCTTCACAGGAACAGTTTGCATTTAACTCTTACAACAATGCAAGCCAGATTAACGTTGCCAACCCTAATTTGAAATGGGAGCAAACTAAATCATTTGACTTTGGTTTAGACTTTACTTCTAAAAATGGTAAAATCTTCGGTACAGTAGATTTCTATAATAAGAACACAAGCGACATACTGTTCCAGAGCACTGCTATTCAACCAGCGCCTGCTTCTATTTATTTCATCAATTTGCCTGCAAATTTGAAAAATAACGGTATAGAACTTTCATTAGGTGTTACTCTTGTTGATCATAAAAACTTTTCATGGGATATAAGAGGCTATTACGCTTATAACAAAAACCTGCTGACAAACTTTACACAAAATGGTAAGGACATCCTGATACAAACCGGTCAAATAAACGGGCAGGGTGTATCTGGTACACTGGGTGAAGCAATTACAAACAACCAGCCGGTTAACGAGTTTTACCTGAAACAATTCCAGGGTTTTGACAAGAACGGCAACCAAACTTATGGAGCAAATCCCGTATTTGCAGGTAACCCTAACCCAACAAGTACTTTTGGTGTTAGCACAGCACTTACATACAAAAAATTCAACTTAACAATTAACGGTGGTGGTTCTGCAGGTTACATGGTGTATAATAACACCGCAACAAGCGTTACAAACATTGCAGGTATAGCTAACGGTAGAAATATTGACTTAAAAGCTTATAACTCAGATGAAAAGCCAACCAGTCCGGTTGCAGCTAATTCAAGATTTTTGGAAAGCGGCGATTTTTTTAAGTTAAGAAACGTTACATTGTCTTACCCTGTTGGTAATGTGGGTATGTATGTTAAGAACCTGAATGTATTTGTTAGCGGCAGCAACCTGTTTGTTATCACTAAATTTTCAGGCTTCGATCCGGAAGTTAACGTAGACAAAAGCAACAATAACTATCCTTCAAGATCAATTGAATATATTCCTTATCCAACAGCAAGGGTAATTAACTTTGGCGTAAACTTTTCTTTATAAAACCTAATAGAAAAAAATTGAAATATATGATTAAGAATAATAAAATTTGGTCTGTGCTCCTCTTATCAGCTTCCATTGTTGGTTGTACCAAGCTGGACGAGAAGTTAAATAACACTTTTACTAACCAGCAAACTGCAACGGCCCTGGGTGCTGCTGGTGTAGGATTGTTGTTACAGGCCGCATATACAGATCTGGGTGGTCCTTTTACCGGGCAGGACCAGGTGTTTTCCCTGGAAGAAAACACGGCAGATGAATCACTGGTACCTACAAGAGGTGGTGACTGGGATGATAACGGTGTTTGGCGTGTGTTGCATAACCATACCTGGAATGCTGACCATGGCCAGATATTAGGCGTATTTAACGGCCTTAATAAAATAAATTTTGATGCTACAAACGTACTTGGCTTTAGCCCGTCAAAGCAACAGGCTGCAGAAGCAAGATTTTTAAGAGCAGTATCATTATACTATCTTTTAGACCTTTACGGGCAGTTCCCTGTTAGAAACCCAGGAGACAACCTGCTTAATGCGCCGCAAGTATATGCTGCTGCTGATGGGGCTACCTTTATTATTAATGAGCTTACACAAATACAAGCAGATTTACCAAGTGACAACAACCCTACACACGCCACTCAAACAGCCTGCAAATTGTTGTTGATGAAATGCTACCTTAACAGGGGGGCGTGGACTAACCGCGCCGCACCAACATTTGATGCAGGTGATTTGAACCAGGTTGTAACTTTGGGTAAATCAATTATAAGCAGTGGTAGTTACAAATACGAAGCAGAATACTTTAACAACTTTGATGTAAACAACGGCACTTCAACAGAGAACGTTTTTACATACCCTAATAGCTCAGGTGTTTCTGCAAATAACAGCGGACCGCAAGCGCGCTGGATGATGACACTGCATTACAACCAGGAAACAAACTATAACCCTAATGCTGGCTGGAATGGCTTCTCAACGATCAGCGACTTCTATAACAGCTTTGGCGCGGTTACCCCAATGGTAGGCGTTAGCAAATTTGCAGCTGGCGATATTAGTGGTCGTTATGCTGATACAGCGGTTGATGCACGCGTTGGCGGCAGGTACTATCCTGGTGTAACGGATGTTTCTGGTCAAAGACCCGGTTTTATGATTGGCCAACAATACAATGAAGCTGGTGTTGCATTGAAAGACAGGAAGGGCAACCCTCTGGCTTTTGATCCAAAAATCGCAGACGATATGAAGGAAACTGGTGGTAACCTTGAAGTAACAGGTATTCGTGTTGAAAAATATCCGCCAGATTTAACAAGTGCAGGTAAAAACTATGAAGGCCCTGCTGGTAACGACATTGTTATCTTCCGTTATTCAGATGTAGTGCTAATGGTTGCAGAGGCTGAAATGCGCATAAATGCTGCAGATCCGGATGCGTTGGTCCTGGTAAATGGTCTTAGAGTTGCCAGGCACGCTGCTCCAATGGCTTCAATAACATTGGTTAACCCATCTAACGTTGAGGATCCTAAAACACTGATTGCTGAAAGGGGCAGAGAGCTTTATTGGGAAACTGCAAGAAGAACAGACTTAATACGCTTTGGTGTGTATAACACTATTTGGCAGTATAAACCATCTGATAATGCAACATACCTTGTGTTCCCAATTCCAAGTCAGGCATTGGCTGCAAATCCTAATCTTAAGCAAAATCCCGGCTACTAAAATTACCGGTGTTTTATATATAATATCTTTGGAAAGGTCAATGAAAATTGACCTTTCTTTTTTCTTTCAAACGGGTATAAAATTGTTTTAATGAACAGGCTCTGGCTTTTTTTCTTCCTGCTTTTTTTTGCTGTATTTTGCTCCTGTAATCACCCAAAACAAAATACGTTATTTCAATTAATGGATGGTACGGGCATAGATTTTACAAATACAGTTAATGACGGTAAAAAGGAAAATAGCTTTTTATTCAGGAATTTTTACAATGGTGGGGGCGTAGCTATTGGAGATATTAATAACGATGGCCTGCCGGATGTTTTTCTAACATCAAACATGGGGTTTAATAAACTGTACCTCAACAAAGGTGATTTTAAATTCCAGGATATTTCAAAATCTGCCGGCATTATTGAGGATGATAAATGGAATACTGGTGTTGTTTTTGCCGATGTAAATGGCGATGGCTGGCTTGACATATATGTGTGCTCATCGGGGCACATGCCAACAGGCAACAGGAAGAACAAGCTGTATATAAATAACCATGACCTTACCTTCACGGAATCAGCGGCAAAGTATGGCCTTGACATTTCTGCATATACTACTCAGGTTTCGTTTTTTGATTACGACAATGATGGCGACTTGGACTGTTTTATGATTGATAACAGTCCTATACCTGTTAACCAGTTGGGGTTCGCAAAAAGGCGCGACTTGTTTGAAGATAAATGGCCGGTTGGTGACTTTTTAAAGGGCGGCGGCGACCATTTATTTAGAAATGATAACGGCCATTTTACTGAGGTTACCCAACAGGCTGGCATACATGGCAGCCTTATTAGCTTTGGAATGGGTGTATCGGTTGGCGATATAAATGGTGATGGCTACCCGGATGTATATGTAGCCAATGACTCTTACGAAAGGGATTACCTGTATATAAATCAAAAGAACGGAACATTTAAAGATGAGCTTGAGGACAAAATGCAGCACACAAGCTTCTCATCAATGGGGGCTGATATTGCTGATATAAATAACGATGGCTACCCTGATATTTTTACAACCGATATGTTGCCTTACAGTGACTATCGTATTAAAACAACAGGCGCTTTTGATGATATAAGTTTATTCAACCGTAAACTTGAAGCCGGTTTCTACTACCATTATGTAAAGAACTGCCTGCAGCTAAACAGCAAAACAGGACATTTTGCTGACATAGGTAATTATTCAGGTGTTTCGGCAACCGACTGGAGTTGGGGCGCATTGATGTTTGACATGGATAATGACGGATGGAACGATATTTACGTTTGTAACGGTGTTAACCATGATGTTACCGACCTTGATTTCATGAACTTTTTTGCCAATGACGTTGTGCAAAAAATGATACTTACAGGAAAGAGGGATGAGATTGCTGAAGTACTGAAACAGATTCCCGTTACCCCAATACCAAACAAGGTTTTCCGGAATGAGCACAACCTTAAATTTTCAGATATTGGTAATAACTGGGGATTCACGCAACCATCATTTTCAAATGGAGCTGCTTATGGCGATCTTGATAATGACGGGGACCTTGACCTTATAGTTAATAATGAGAACGGGCCTGCTTTTGTGTATAAAAATTTCTCCCGGGAAACAAATAAGAACGATTACATAGGCGTAGTTTTAAAAGGTAAGGGGCTTAACCCCTTTGCTGTAGGCAGTAAAATACAGGTGTACCTGGATAGCATGGTACTGACGCGCGAGGTGATACCGAGCAGGGGCTTTCAGTCAAGTGTGGACTATAAACAGATATTTGGCCTGGGTAGATCTGCAAAAATTGATTCTTTAAAAATTACCTGGCCCAACAGAACAGTAAGAACTATTATACATCCTGCTGTTGATACAGTACTGCATATTCAACAGGATGATGAAAAGCAGGTAATGCAAGCTAAAAGGGAAATAGCAGACAGTACTTTGTTTGTAAACGTTCCTGCGGCGTTTGATAAACACGAAGAAAATAATGTAATTGATTTTTTTAGTGAGCGAAACATACCGCGCCTGCTCTCACGTGAAGGGCCAAAGGCAGCGGTAGGCGATGTTAACGGAGATGGCCTGGAGGATGTGTTTATTGGTGGCACACCTAATCACCCTGTACAACTATACCTTCAGCAGCCCAACGGAACATTTATAAAAAAACCGCAAAGCAGCTTTAACCAGTTTATGGATTTTGAGGATGTTGCAATAACCTTATTTGATTGCGATCATGATGGGGATCTGGACGTGTTGGTTTGCTCAGGTGGTAACAATAATGATATTAATACACGGGAGCTGCAATTGCGGTTGTTTAAAAATGATGGTAAAGGCAATTTTACTATTGACGCGAATGCATTTCCAAACGTGTCAATGAATATTTCAATAGCAGCTGTAAATGATTTTAATAAAGATGGTTACCCCGATATTTTTGTTGGCGCGCGTAGTTATCCAAAGGAGTATGGCGTAGACCCCACAAGCTTTATTTTTGTAAATGATGGCCATGGACATTTTACTGATATAGCTCAAAACAAAAATCCAAACATTGCTAAGATTGGAATGGTTACCAATGCTGTTTGGGCAGATGTTACCGGCAATAGTGACAAAGAATTAATAATTGTGGGTGAATGGATGGCGCCGAGAATCTTTAGCTTTAATAAGGATCATTTCGATGAGATAAAAACAAACCTGGATAGTCTGCATGGCTGGTGGCAGACTGTTGCCATTGCAGACGTAAATAACGATGGCAAACAAGACCTTATACTTGGCAATATTGGTGAAAACTTTTACCTCGGCCCTAATGGTAACAGCCCGGTAAAATTGTGGCTGAATGATTTTGACGATAACGGCAACATTGATAAAATTATGACGTACACGATTGATGGCAAGGATAAACCTGTTGTTGTTAAACACGATCTTGAAATGCAATTGCCATCAATTAAAAAAGATAATCTTAAAAACGCAGCTTACGCAAAAAGATCAATACAGGAGATATTTCCAGCCGATGTTATTAATAAAAGCGTTATAAAAGTCTTTAACTATTGCCCGTCTGTTGTAGCCATTAATAATGGCAATGGAAATTTTACTATTCAAAAGTTACCGGTGCTTTCACAAATGAGTTGTTTGAATGCCTTTTATTGTACAGATATTAATGGTGACGGGTTTGTTGACTTGATCGCTGGCGGCAACCAGTTTGGTTTTCTGCCACAATTTGAAAGACTTGATAGTGACCCCTGCGAAGTGCTTATTAATAACGGCAAGGGACAATTTACAATGCTTGACCCTTATAATACGGGCATTCGCCTGGCCGGCGAAATAAGGGATATTAAAAAAATTGAAATAAATAAAGAGGATAACTTTCTTGTTTTGCAAAACAACGAAGTGCCGTTGTTATTTAAACGCAATAAAAAGACTGCTAAATGAGATTGGAAGGTTCATACAGGAATCTTTTCGTTTATGCGCTGTTAGCTGCCGCAATACTGCAATCGTGTGGTAGCGGGAAGAATAATAGTATGCCCCTTTTTCAATCCATGGAGAATACCGGTATCGTGTTTAACAATAAGGTGCAGGACAACGATTCAATAAACATACTCAATTACAGAAATTTCTATAACGGGGGTGGCGTTGCAATTGGCGACATTAACAACGATGGCCTGCCCGATGTTTTTTTTACCGCTAACCAGGGCAGCAATAAACTTTTTTTAAATAAAGGCAATTGGCAGTTTGAAGATATTTCCACAAAAGCAGGCTTTGTAAACAAACCGCAGTACAGCACAGGAGTAGTATTTGCAGATGTTAACGGCGATGGCTGGCTTGATATTTTTGTAAGTAACGCCGGCAATATGCAACACCCGGAACTGAGGAAGAACCAGTTATTTATCAACAACCACAACCTAACATTTACTGATAGCGCAGAAGCTTACGGACTTGCTGACGCTGGCTATACAACACAGGTCAGCTTTTTTGATTATGACAATGATGGCGACCTGGATTGCTTTATGATAAATAACAGCCCTGTACCTGTTGGTACGCTTAATTACCCGCAGCTGCGCGGTTTGCCCGCCAATAAATGGCAGGTGCCAGATTATTTAAAAGGTGGTGGCGACCATTTGTTCAGGAATGATAATGGCCATTTTACCGAGGTAACACTGCAGGCTGGTATACACGGTACGCTTATGAGTTTTGGGCTGGGTGTTACTGTTGCCGATGTAAACGGCGACCATTACCCAGATATTTATGTAAGCAACGATTTTTTTGAACGTGATTATTTATACATCAATCAAAAAAACGGCACATTTAAAGATGAACTCGACAGCTTTATACAGCATACGAGTTATGCATCAATGGGTGCGGATATAGGGGATATTAATAACGATGGCTATCCCGAAATTTTTACTACCGATATGTTGCCTGCGGATGATTATCGCCTTAAAACAACACTGAGTTTTGATGATATTGACCAATACCGCTTGAAAGAAAGAAATGGGTTTCATCACCAGTTTTTACAAAACACCCTGCAGCTAAATTCAAAAAACGGGGAGTTTTTTGACATTGCTAATTACGCAGGGGTAAACGCCTCAGAATGGAGCTGGGGTGCGCTGATGTTTGATGCGGATAATGATGGCTATAACGATCTGTATATATGTAACGGTATTTACCGCGACTTGACCAACCAGGATTTTTTAGAGTTTGATGCTAATGCGATAAGGGAAAAAATAATTGAAACAGGCAAAAAAAATCTCAATGAGCTGGTAAGTAAAATACCTTCTATTGCGGTGCCAAATAAAATGTACAGGAACACCGGCCACCTTAAATTTGATGATGTAGGTGAGCAATGGGGTTTTACCCAAAATTCATTTTCCAATGGGGCAGCTTATGGTGACCTGGATGGCGATGGTGATTTGGATATTGTAATTAATAACGTTAACCAGCCGGCATTAATTTTTAAAAACAACAGCCGTGAACAAAATCATAACAACTACATAGCGGTAAAGCTTACAGGCAGCGGCAAGAATACTTTTGCTATTGGCAGTAAAATAATTGTGTACCAGGGCGGCCAGCAATTAAGCCGTGAGATAATGCCAAGCCGCGGCTTTCAATCCAGTGTTGATTACAAACAAATAATAGGCATAGGGAAAAATACACAGGTGGATTCGCTGGTAATTTGTTGGCCAAACTTCACATACACAACTGTTGTTCATCCTCAAACAGACACAGTTCTTTTATTTTCCCAGCCTGTTAATGGCAAAAAAATGAATGTTGATACACTTCAATCAGTACAACCTTTGTTTAAACAGGTTAGTACCAATTTTGATAAACACCAGCAAAACGACTATACGGATTTTTATAATGAAAGAGGTATACCCGAAATGCTCTCGCACCAGGGGCCAACAGCAGCCGTTGCAGATGTTAATGGCGATGGTCTTGATGATGTTTTTATTGCAGGTACAGCGTTACAACCAGGCCAGCTATACCTGCAAGATAGGGACGGCGGTTTTGTAAAAAAAGCAATACCGGTTATGGCGCAGTTTATGGGCTTTGAAGATGCGGCAGTACTATTTTTTGATGCTGATGGTGATGGTGATATGGATCTTTTTATCGGTGCTGGGGGTAACAGTGCTTTAGCCGGCAGCAGGGAATTGCAGCATCGGCTTTTTATAAATGATGGCAAGGGAAACTTTACTATATCCTACAAGTCTTTCCCCGCAAGCCAGGATAACGTTGGTGCGGTTGCAGCTTACGACTTTGATGGCGATGGTGACCTTGATCTATTTGTTGGCAGCCGCAGCGTGTCAACCGCGTATGGCCTCACACCGCAAAGCCATGTTTACATAAATAATGGCAAAGGTATATTTACTGATATGCCTGCTGATAAATTAGGTGGAATAAACAGCATTGGTATGGTTACAGGTGCCGTGATGGCTGATATTGAAGGCAACAAAACAAAGGACCTTGTAATTACAGGCGAGTGGATGGCCACAAAGGTATTTGCATATAAAAATGGAAGTTTTGCTGAAATAAAAACCGACTTAGATAATTATTACGGTTGGTGGCAAACGGTAACCGCAACTGATGTTAATAATGATGGCAAACCTGATTTAATTCTTGGCAATTTTGGCGAGAATTTTTCACTGCATGCAGATGATAAACATCCGCTAAAACTATGGTATAGCGATTTTGATGAAAACGGGCGTGTTGATAAAATATTTACAAAAACAGTAGATGGAAAAGATAAACCTGTTTTTATGAAACATGAGTTGCAGGATGAGTTACCTTCATTAAAAAAGCAAAACCTTCGTAACGCAGAATACGCCAAAAAAAGCATGCACGACCTTTTTACAAAAGAACAGTTAGATAAAGCTATTGTAAAAAAAATAAACTACACTTCATCTGTTATTGCAATAAACCAGGGTAATGGCCATTTTATAATGCAACCATTACCTGCAATGCTCCAGTTGTCGTCGGTAAAAGTAGTTGTCGCAGAAGATATTAATAAAGATGGGTATATTGATCTGTTAACAGGCGGTAATGAGTTTAATTTTCAGCCGCAGTTGGGAAGATTGGATGCTAACCCAGGTTGGGTTATGTTGAATGACGGCAAAGGTGGTTTTACAGTAGTCGGTATAAAACAGAGTGGCATAAGGCTAAATGGAATGGTAAGGGGTATTTCAGCTATTAATGTGGGTAAGCAAAGGGCCTTTTTATTTCTTCAAAATGGCGCAACACCTGTGTTATATAAATTACAGCAGGGCGCAATATCAATACAATAACAATATGTTTCTTTTTAAAAATAAATTTATTGTTTGGCAGGCCTTATGTATATCGCTGCTTGCTGCGTCGTGTGGTAAGGACAGCCCAAAGGCAGACGTATTGTTTAAAACCCTGGAAGATGATAAAACCGGTTTGCATTTTGCAAATAAGCTAACACCAACTGACCAGTTTAATATTTTTCACTACATGTATTTTTATAACGGTGCAGGTGTTGGCGCAGGTGATTTTAATAATGACGGAAAGATCGATCTTTTCTTTTCAGCCAACCAGGGTGAAAATAAACTATACCTAAACCAGGGCGATCTTAATTTCAAAGACGTTACAAAGCAGGCAGGCATACCCGAAGATGGCGCCTGGAGCACTGGTGTTTCAGTAATTGATATAAACAATGATGGCTTGCTTGATATTTATGTTTGCCGTGTTGGCGATTATGAAATTTTGCACGGCAAAAACCAGTTACTTATTTGCAAAGGCATTAAAGATGGTGTGCCATATTACCAGGACGAAGCCGCACAGTATGGGCTTGATTTTTCAGGCTTTAGCACACAGGCAGTATTTTTTGATTATGATATGGATGGCGACCTGGATATGTTTCTTTTAAACCATTCAGTACACCAAAATGGCAACTTTGGCCCGCGTAATCAGTTTTTAGGCACCTACAATGCACTATCCGGCGACAGGCTTTACCGGAATGATGGCAACAACCATTTTACAGATGTTACAAAACAAAGTAAAATAAACAGCTCAATTATAAGCTATGGGCTTGGCATTACTGTATCGGATATTGACCTTGACGGATGGCCCGACATATACATAGGTAACGATTTTCATGAGAATGATTATTTATACATCAATCACCATGATGGTACTTTTTCAGATGAAAACACGCAGCGCCTTATGCATACCAGCCAGTTTTCCATGGGTGTTGATGTGGCTGATATAAACAATGATGGCCTGCCCGAAATTATCTCAATGGATATGCTGCCATCTGACCCGTATATTTTAAAACGATCGCTGGGTGAGGATGAATTCAATTTGTTTAAACATAAAATTGACCTCGGCTATAATTACCAGTACACGCGCAATAACCTGCAGTTTAACCGGGGCAACGGCATGTTCAGCGAAACAGGTTTGTATTCAGGCGTGTATGCAACAGACTGGAGCTGGGCACCATTGTGGTTTGACTTTGATAATGATGGTTTGAAAGACCTGTTTATATCCAATGGCATACCCAAGCGTATGAACGATATGGATTTTGTAAACTTTTTGTCAAACGAAGAAATTCAGCAGCAACTCCGCGACAATAAGATGGACGAAAAAGATATGGCGCTGGTAAATAAATTTCCTGAGATAAAAATACCCAACAAATTTTTTCATAACCAGGGCAATATGACCTTCAAGGATGATGAGGAAGGAATTGATAACGACAAACCAACTTTTTCAAATGGTGCAATATATGCCGACCTTGATAATGACGGCGACCTCGATGTGGTTGTAAGTAATATTGATGCGCCAGCATTGTTATACCGCAATACAAGCAATGATGCAGGCAAAAAACCCTTTGTTGAAATTGAATTGAAAGGCTCTGAAAAAAACATTCATGCGCTTGGCGCCAAAGTGGTGTTGTTTGCAAATAATGGTATTAGAACGTATGAGAAAACACCGGTACGTGGTTTTCAGTCAAGCATGGAAGCGCCGGTGCATATTGGCCTTGCTAATGCTAAAATAGATTCAGCGTTTCTTATATGGCCAGATAATACATACCAGCCAATTAGTTTAGATACCAGCCACCGGCATGTTACATTCACCTGGCAAAAAGGGTTACCGGCATTTGATTATGCAAGAATAACTGCACATGCAAAGAATGCAACAAAGCCTATGCGCGACATAACGGCTGAAACAAAACTGGATTATGTGCACCATGAGAACCCATTTAATGAGTTTGACCGTGAGCAGCTTATTCCCCACATGGTTTCAACAGAAGGGCCGGCTATGGCTGTAGGTGATATAAACCACGACGGGCTGGAAGATATTTTTATAGGCTCATCAAAAACATTTCTCAATGGTGTTTTTCTGCAAAACAGTAATGGCACATTTTCCAAAACTAATCAACCTGCAATGCGGCTTGATTCGATGAAAGAGGACGTTGACGCAAGTTTTGTTGATGTAAATAATGATGGCAATGTTGACCTTGTAGTGGCGAGTGGTGGCAACGAATACTTTGGCGAGGACGATCACCTTTTACCGCGTGTGTACCTTAACGATGGCAAAGGCAACTTTACAAAGCTCGATAAAGCTTTTGCGAACATATACATGACACAATCGTGCATTGCGCCAATGGACTTTACCGGCGATGGTTTTGCTGACTTGTTTATTGGCGGCAGGGCTGTACCATATTCGTATGGCAAAACGCCACCATCTTATTTGATGGCCAACGATGGTAAGGGGCACTTTACCGACGTAACAAAAAAATATGCGCCTGAGCTTGCCAGCATAGGCATGGTAACACAGGGGCTTTGGTTTGATATTGATGGAGATGGTGATAAAGATTTGATAGTTTGCTGCGAATGGGGCGGTATTTATGCATTTATAAACAACAAGGGATATTTTACAAAAAAAGTGCTGACTGATAAATTGGGCTGGTGGAATTTTGTACTGCCTGTTGATATAAATAATGATGGTAAGATTGATTTAATTGCCGGTAACCTTGGCCTAAATTCAAGGTTGCATGCAAGCGATAGTGAGCCCGTGCATTTGTATTACAACGACTTTGATGATAACGGCAGGTACGAACAGGTGCTTACCTACTACCTTAAAGGAAAAGAAATTCCGTTTGCAAATAAGGATGAACTGTTAAGGCAGATGCCGGAAATGAAAAAGAAATTTTTGTATGCTGAAGATTTTGCAAAAGCAAAGCTTAGTGAAATTTTTAACAGTGATAAATTGAAGAATGCACAGATACTTACCGCCAATTATTTTTCAAACGCAGTATTAATAAACCACGGAAATCTTAATTTTTCAACAGAAGCGCTGCCATGGCAGGCCCAGCTTTCGTCTTACAGGGATGCGGTTGTGGTTGATGCCAATGGCGATAACCTGCCTGATGTATTAATAATGGGTAATTACTACGATAACAACATTCAAATGGGCAGGTACGATGCTGATTTTGGTACCGTGCTTGTAAACAGCGGCAATGGTAAATTTACCTGCAGTAATATAAACGGCCTTGTTATAAAAGGGCAGGTAAGGCATATAAAGCCTGTTACCATTAATAAACAACCCTGCTATATACTTGCAAGGAACAACGATACAACGAAAATTATACAGTATGTACCAGGTAAGCAAGCCCCCTAACCCGCAACATACTGTGCTGCAACCTGCACTAAAGTCAAAAGGATTATTGCGACGCCCCAAAGGAGTCCCTTTGGGACAATAGCAGATCCCATGAAAAATTTCAGTTGGTATTTAAAAGCTACATAACAGGGTAATACAACCGTGTTTCCCATTTGGTTGTATCACTCTCTTTCATCCTGTCAGTTATCATCATTTCGTAAGGTATGGCAGGGCTTGTTCGTTTTGAATCCATATAATATTCATTCAGCTTTTTTATACCTTCCTGTATGGTATAGCTGCCGCCTTTAATGTTTGCGGTAAGCATATTGCCACCGTATGGCATGTGTTTTATGCGTATGTCGGCAGTTTGCTGCACAACTTTATTTATGGGCAGCCCAACCATAACCTGGTAATCGTTTTTGCCAAGCATGGTAACATTAAGCATGGGGCTGTTGGTTGGCGCCGCACCCTGCGCCGTTGCGTAATCCTGCAGTTTTTGTACCTGCTGGTAAACCTGGGCAATACCAGGGTATTCGGTAGTTTTTATTTTTGTTGAAATAAGCAGGCTGTCTTTTGCCTGTATCTCTTTTACCTCAATGCCGTATATATTGGCAGAATTATCAAAATATTTTTTAAGCTTATCCATTATACCCTCCATACTCTCTTTTAATGCGGTTGCCTCGTTATATTGCTTTATGCGGTCAATAGGGTTGGCTGATGCCTGTAATTGTGTATTCCACTGCAAAGCGCTTGAATCAAGGTACACATTAAGGGATATCAGCATACTTGGTATGCTTAACCGGTTGGATGAAATTTGTATTTGGGCAAGGTTTGATAAACCCCTGAAAACATGATAATCAAACCCTTTATAACTGAAATTTTTTCCATCAGTTTCGGTATTCGCCTGCCACCATTTATTAAACAATGCACTATCCTGCAATACCTTTGTTACCGTATTTTGATAGGAGCGTACGTATCTAACGCTTGATACAACAATTACCGAAGGTATAAACACATAAACACTGCAAACCGCCAGCACTGCGGCCACCAGCAAACCAACAATCCACTTTTTCATAGCAATTCTTTAAACGGGGGCAAAATAATTTATTAATTCTGAATATTTATTGTGGGCTTATATAATTTTATAAAGATGGTGCTAATAAACTGCCAATTTTACAATTGCTTGAAATATATTTATTGTGCAGACTAAATGAAGCAGCGGTTGCTATTCTTAAACCTGTAAATTGCCGCTGCTTAGTGTCATGTCAACCGTAATTGACGATTTTGAGACTTAGGGATACTGGGATTTTATTGGAAAACTGCGTGTAAAATAAAATCTCTAAATAGCGAAATCAAGAAATCAGCAATAACGTAAGCGGCATTTTACAGTTGACATAACACCAGGTTGTTTGTAAAAGGATAAATTGAATTGTATGAAAAGAACATTGCTTGCATGGTTATTGGTTATAGCCACGTTTAATAAATTATTTGCGCAGGGTAATAATGATACATGGACGATTAAAGCTAACACCATAGACCCGTTTAACTATTACGGCGAAACGGTTGCCAATGGCATGGTAGGTATTGTTTCTTCGCCAGACCCATTTAAGGTAAAGGATGTTGTGCTTAATGGCGCATTTGACCTGTATGGCCGCGGGCGGGTAAGCAATATATTAAAAACGTTCAATTTTGTTAATATGTACCTTGAGGTGGATGGTGCGCGTATTGAAAACTTTAAGCAGGTACAAAACATGCAGCAGGTGCTTGATATGCGACATGCAAACCTTACTACCACTTTTGATTATAATGATAAACTTTCTGTAAGCTACGCATACTATTCGCTTCGCCACCTGCCTTATACTGCATTGGTTGATGTTACCATTACTGCTAAAAAGGATGTTGATATAACCGCTGCAAGTGTTATGGAAGCGCCGGATATGCTGAAGGATGTACAAAATTATTACAACGAGATTGACCGGCCGCATGTACGCATTTCGCTGCTTACCTCCTCTGCCAAAAGCCCTACCGGTAAATTATTAATGGCAGCATCAAACAGTTTTTTGTTTGATGAACCACATGGCAGCGAACCATCTGTTATACACGAAATGTGGGATAACAATATGCACCTTACCAAGTTTAAAAAGCATTTAAAGGCTGGGGAGAAATACCATTATGCAGTTGTTGGATCTGCAATTACTTCTGCGCATGATGATGACCCTTTGAACGAGGCAGAACGTTTAACCATATTTGCAACGCTGGAGGGCAGGAACAGGCTGGTACAGTTTCATAACAACGCCTGGGACAGCCTTTGGAAAAGTGATATAATTATTGATGGTGATGATGAAACGCAGCGTGAGGTGCGCAGCATGCTGTACCACCTGTACTCGTTCGTGCGGCCGGGCACGGCTTACAGCCTTAGCCCTATGGGTTTAAGCGGGCTGGGTTATAACGGGCACATGTTTTGGGATGCTGAACTTTGGATGTACCCTGCCATGCTTGTGCTGCACCCGGATATTGCAAAGAGTATGCTTGAATACCGTGTACAGCGGCTTGAGGTGGCCAAGCATAACGCATTTTCGCATGGGTATAAGGGCGCAATGTTTCCGTGGGAGAGTGCAGCCAGCGGCAATGAAGAAACGCCTGTATGGGCCTTAAGCGGGCCATTTGAGCACCATATTACCGCTGATGTGGCTATTGCTGCATGGAACTATTATTGTGTTACACAGGATAAAGCCTGGCTGCGCGAAAAAGGCTGGCCGCTGTTAAAAGAAACTGCAGATTTTTGGGCAAGCCGTGTTGAACGTACGGCACCGGGCCACTATGATATAAAGAACGTAGTTGCAGCCGATGAGTGGGCTGAGAATATTGATAACAATGCTTTCACCAATGCTGCCGCCAAAGCAAACCTGCAATACGCCACCAAAGCCGCTAACATTTTAGGTATTACACCCGACGCAGACTGGATGAATGTTGCCAACAACATACCTATTTTAAAAATGGATGATGGTGTTACCCGTGAGCATGCGCAGTACAACGGAGAGAAAATAAAACAGGCTGATGTTAACCTGCTGGCTTACCCGCTGCATGAAATAACTGACCCCGCCGCTATAAAAAAAGACCTTGATTATTACGAACCGCGCGTTGGTGAAGGCCCTGCTATGACACACGCTATTTTTGCCATACTGCACGTTCGCCTTGGTGAGCCTGACAAAGCTTACAAGAGTTTTAAGGAAGGCTATACACCCAATATGCGGCCGCCGTTTGGTGTAATTGCCGAAACTGCAACCGGTAACAACCCCTATTTCTCCACCGGTGCAGGTGGTATGTTACAGGGCATGCTGAATGGTTTTGGCGGCCTTGAAATAACCCCCGCAGGCATTACACAGTTAAAAGTAAAACTGCCCGCCAACTGGAAGAGCCTTACCATTACCGGTGTAGGAGCAGAGCGGAAAACGTTTGTGGTGAAGTGATGGGATGAAGTTGCAGTAATAAACCGAGTGAGATAATAGCAGGTACTTCAAATCGCATCGTCATGCTGAGTTTATCTCAGCAACTTAACAGAACGATAGGATTTGAATTATAGCCACAAACTATTGGTAAAGCAAAGCACAACTACCAAATCTCCGCCGTTGTTGGTGTTTTCCCACCAACAACGAACAATACAACCATACAATGTTTGTGAAAACGCCAGCATTAGCGAAGCAATCACTTTATCCTGCCCATCTGCCTAATCCCCTCCATCTGCGTTCCATCAATCCTCCGTGCAACGAACAACGCGGTTATACAATGTTGGTGAAAACACCAACATTGGCGAAGCACATCTATCTCTTATATAATGCCCATCTGTAGTTGAGTTGCTGACCTGAGTCAGCATGACGATGCATGTTATGCAAGCCCGTTATTAATTGCAAATCAATTTCTTCTTTTGTGTTAAAACAAAACACCTTATTTTTACGTAAACGTTTACGTAAATACTTACCTATAAATGCAACCAAACATAATAAACCAGCTTGGCCCTTTGGCAGTGGGTGCACGTATACGCCGCTTTTATGATACCCTCGCCAAAGACATGACAAGGGTATATACCGAGAATGGCCTGCCGCTGGAACCTAAGGACTTTATACTGTACTACCTGCTTAGCCAGCGCGATAAACTAAGCATATCAGATATTGCAAAGGAGCTTTCGCTAACACACCCCGCCGTAATACATGTAGCCAAAAGCCTGGAGAAAATGGGCTATGTTGAATCAGTAAAGGATGAAGAAGACACCCGTAAGCGATATTTAAAGCTTACCAAAAAGGGACGGCAGGATGTGGTAAAATACCAGCCGTTGTGGCAGAATGTGCGGTTGCTTAATAACGCATTATTTGTTCAGCATACACAGTTTTTAAAAACGCTGGAAACACTTGAAGGCCTGCTGGAACAACAGTCGTTCTACCAGCGGTTTCATGCCATACAACCAACCAAAAATAACACTGCCCCAAAACGGCAAAAAGCTGCAAAAAAATAAAGCTATGCACCCCGATCACAGTTTATTAAAAGACCCATTTTACAACGCCCTGCATACCACACAAAAGCCGCTTGCTATGGGCACTGAGCGTATTAAAAAATTTCCTGCTGATGTTTTGCCTTTTGTTGGATTGAAAGAATACGATGGAAATATTCTGCATGAGATAGAGCCCTTTATGCAGGCAAATGAAGAAGTGTTTATAAAAGATTTATTTACCAATATACCCGCTAATTGGGCAGTGCTAAACCATGTGCCAGTAATGCAAATGGTTTGCACAAAACCTTCGGAGATAACTATAACCCAGGACATACAACTGCTTTGTGAAAATGATTACGGTGAACTGTTTAGCGTGGTTGACCTTGTGCAGCCCGGCTACTTTAAACCAAACACGCACCTGCTGGGCAAGTATTACGGTATACGCAAAAATGGCGCATTGGTTGCCGTTGCCGGCGAGCGCCTTAAAATAACCGGCTTTATTGAGGTAAGCGCTGTATGCACCATGCCCGGCCACACCGGTAAAGGCTATGCGCAGCAATTAATGGCATTGCTTATAAACCAAATTTTTAACGCAGGCAACATACCCTTTCTGCATGTGCTTGCCACCAATACCCGCGCCATTACCCTGTACAAATACCTGCATTTTTATAAAAGCATGAACTTTCCGCTGATAAAGGCAAAGATGGTGGGGTACGGATAACGTAATTGTTATGCTATCCAGTTAAGATAATTTTCTTTGTTGATAACATTAAAATCCGCAGCAGGGTAGGCCTTGGCAAATGCCGTGGGTACTTTGGCATGTTGCTGCTGCCACTTACATTCAAATGCTTGCAAATGCTGTTTGTTATCTGCTTCCAGCAGGTCAATTTCCTGCCCGTCGTATGTTCGCCAGAAAAAATATTGGGGCTGGTGGTTGCGGTAAGTATTGTACTTTATTCTTTCGCTTAGTATATATTGTTCCCATAGTTGGCCAACATCATTACGGTTTTGCAACGGGCTAAAGTTGTTAATTAAGGCATTGCGTATACCGTTGTCGTAAAAATACCATTTTTTGCTTTTGCTAACTTCTTTTCTAAGGTTGTTGCTGTAACCGTTTAAAGGGTATATGATAAACACCTTCGACAGCAGATCAAGGTACCGTTCTACAGTAGCCTTATTAAGCTGTAATGTATTGCCCAATTCAGAAGTGCTTACCTGGCTGCCTGTTTGCCATGCAAGCAATTGTAATAATTTATACAGCACATCTGCACCCTTCACATTTTCCATTATTAATAAGTCTTTTAACAAATAGCTGTTTACCATTTGCTTTAAATAATTTTCCTGTTCCTGTGCGGTTGGTAAATGCCATAATTCTGGGTAACTGCCGTAAACCAGCCTCTGTTCAAGGTTGTTCAAGGTTGTTATTTTATTTTCAATTGCCGAAAGTTCAACCTGTGCAATAGGGTGTAAATGATAAACTATGTTGCGGCCAACCAGCGGCTCACCAGTTCTGTAAACAAGGTCAAAACTGCTGCTGCCGGTTGCTATTATGGTAATTTTTTTTACGCTGTCTATCATAAGTTTTAATATGCGGCCTACTTCGGGTATTGCCTGTGCTTCATCAATAATAATAATTTTTTTCCCCCTGGTAAGCTGGCTGTAATTAGCTACAGTACGCTGCTGTAGTATTTCAGCCACCTGCATATCCTCGCCCTGCAACAGCAACACATCATTCCCATGGCGTGCGGCAATGTTTTCAATAATGGTGGTTTTGCCGGTACGCCTGGTACCATAAAGCATTATTACTTTCTGCTTGCCAAGGTCACTCTCTATTTTTTTCTCGATTATACGTGGAATATCCATAATTGTATTAATTAGGCCAGTTAACTGGCGCAATTTACATTAATTAGGGCAGTTGGATAGCTTAATTTAAGTGTAAACAAAATTGACGGCAGGGTAATAAGAGTAAAACACATAAAATTTTGTTGGTTTCTTCCACCGTTGTTGGTATTTTTCCACCAACAGCGAACAATGAGATTATACAATGTTGGTGAAAACACCAATATTGGCGAAGAGGCAAACTGTTGGCAAAGCACAATCAATATTCCTGTTTCATCTTTTATACAAAGCCAATCTGCAGCCAAGTTGCCGACCTGCGTCGGCATGACGATGCGGAGTAAATCTTCTTAACAATAACATTGTCCTGCCCATCTGCCCAATCCCCAAAATCTGCGTTCTATTAATCTTCTACCATCACTCCTCCACCACTGACCTAATGCCCAATCAACTATTCCGATATCCTTTTCATCATCCTGTCAAAAAAATCGGCGGCGGCGTAGTAGCCTTTTATCCATGTTTTGTGCAGCAAAAAGTCGTGTATCTCGTCGGGTATAATAAGCTGCTCAAAATAGGTTTTTTGTTCGCGCAGCTTTTCAATAATATTTACGGTTTGGCTAAAGGGCACATTGCGGTCGTCGTCGCCGTGTATAAACAGCACGGGGCTTTTCCACCCGCCAACAAAATGCACGGGGGATGATGCTACAGCCAGCGCTGCAAAGGCTGTGCGGGTACTGGGGTCGTAATCGGCTACCCATGTTCTCATCTCTTCGCTCCAGTTGTGTACGCCATGTATATCAACGCCAAAGGCAAACACATCGCTGTTGCGGCTAAGGCCCATAGCTGTTAGGTAGCCGCCATAGCTGCCACCCCAAAGGCCAATACGTTTTACATCAACATCAGTACGGCTTTTCATATACAGGCCTGCACCAATAACATCGTTATACTCGCTGCCGCCGTTGGCGCCGTAATGCAGCGCCTCGCGAAAAGCCATGCCATAGCCAATACCACTGCGGTAGTTTACGGCAAGCACTATATAACCTTTGCTGGCGTAATACTGGTTCATGGCATAATCGTTATTATAATAATCCATATAATGAAAGCCAAGCAGCATTTGCCTGCGGCTGCCACCATGAAAGAACAACAATGCCGGGTACTTTTTACCAGCCTGGTAATTGGGTGGCAAAAACAACTCTCCGTATATCTTCATGCCATCTTTTGCGGGAAAGTTTACCAGCTTTGGTGTAACCAGCGATGTGGCTGGGAATGCAGCCGGGAACATTTCAGGCACAAGTTTTTGCAGGCTGCCATCAGTTGCCTTTATAAGTACCGGCCAGCCCGGTGTGGTGGCAGTAGATTGTATGAAGACAAGGCCTGCGGTAGTGTTAACGGCACTCCATTCAATACCAGTACCCTGTGTAAGATACCGGACCATGAGCGGACCGTTGGTGGTAAT
>Ga0206806_1063_pt1 | contig 25342 bp, 24 predicted proteins | sample Alteio_BWOrgCont_60_FD_152911 | JGI IMG/M metagenome (GOLD analysis project Ga0206806, IMG submission 152911) | Enriched cells from forest soil in Barre Woods Harvard Forest LTER site, Petersham, Massachusetts, United States -... | ecosystem: Environmental > Terrestrial > Soil > Temperate forest >... | reverse complement strand
AGAAAAATTCCTGCAAATATTGTCGTCGGTTGCGGGTGGGGAGTGAGGTTGGAGTATTAACTCTTGCGCAAGTATTCAACACTTGCGTATAGGGACGCTGAAACTATTTAATATCAACATTAAAAAATGCATAGACTAATTGCTTTTTGGCTTATGGCCTTGCTTTATGGCTGTTCGGCCAATAGAAAAATAAGCAATATTTCTTCAAAGTTTTCTGTAAAGGGAGAAGGCTATTCTTATAGCCTTATGTTAAACCCGGATAATAGTTTTATTTTGAATGAAAGTGTCATAGAAGTAAGCTTAAGTTGTAAGGGGACATGGAAATACTGTTCAAAAGATTCAATTCTTTTAAGTTGTGAAGAAGAGCCACCAAACGCTATGTTGCAAAGCGGATATATGGTTAAAAGGCAGCGAAGCATATTATTGATCGATAAGAATCATATAAAAGTTGACGGTCAAATTTTAGTAAAAAGCAAATAAGTTATTCTCTTTATGACTTCTTGCGCAAGTGTTAACATGCTTAAACTTCATAAACGGGACACAGTCCCTTTACACCAGTAGACACAAGTGGGCCGCCTTCGGCGGAACACCTGCGCCAGCGCGGGATAGGTTTGGGAAAACTCTCTTTATAATTCTAACAATATGAAGAAAAAAGGATTGATTAGAATAAGTATAATAGTCATAGTTGTTGCAGTCTTAGCGACATTGTTTTTTTCTCTTTATAACTCAATGCGAGACAGCTTCACAAAAGCCACCCAGGCGGCTACACTAGATTTGCCATCAACATATCAGTTAACAACAGAAGATTCTAGTTTAATTCCCAAATCAAATCTAAAAAAGGTATATGTTGAGCAAATATGCAGAAATGAAGTCAGGCAACCAATATCGATATTGACGATTGATTCAGAGTATAATTTATTAATGTATAAAATAAATATAAGCTCAAATCTTCCGATTTCAAATTTATTGCAGATTTCATCAAAAGATCAGCAACCCACGCCCGGGTATTCTTACAGGACTATTTCGTTCGGGCCTCAAGAATTGTTTTTTAGAGGCCCTGTTTCAATGGCGGATTCAATAGAAAAGGCATCAAAGGTATATGTATCCCTTTTTGCCACCAACATACCGAAAATTTTTATTCAAAATGACAGCCTAATTGTTCTCTATTTAAAATGTAGAACCTTTTCACTTAAATATAGTCAAAACGGGTTGGTTGATATTTATGGGCGGATTAACAAAGAAAGAGAAGATGTGATAGATGCGGTGCCTATAAATGTTCTCTTTTTAAAAAGAGGGACAAGCCTTTATTTTTGCCTGGCTTCTTCCGATAACAAGGATTCTCAAATTGACCCAGGCTTTTTCTATAGTTTTATTATTGCTAAAGCGATAAAATAAGGGAACTCTGGATATATCAGTTTTTTAACTTCAAATCAATTGCTAACTCAAAATGACCCCGAGCAAGTGTTAACATGCTTAACTTTATAAACGGGACACAGTCTCTTTACACCAGTAAACACAGGTGACCCGCCTTCGGCGGAACACCTGCGCCAGCGCGGAACACTCATTTAACGATGTAATAATCAATTATTTTTCCATCCTGAAAATTTATTATATACCGATAACCTATTACAGAATTCACAGTCAAGACCTTTTTAACTTGATCAATCCACATGCTCCAAAACTGATCTTTATGACTTTTTGGCCTTTCCGCCTTCCAAATAAGATCCCCGCTTTTATTGAAAGCGCTTATATTCGAAATACTTTCATAACGCACTTTAGATCCTTGTATCGGCTGGTATAACCGGATAGTCATATCATCATATTTTAATTCTTCTTTTACCACTTCGTGTTTTTCCATGTAAGAAAATACATTTAGAATGTGATTGACGAAATTAATAATTTCTTTCCTGTCTTTCTCCCGCAAGTGTTCCGCTAACGGCGGCCGATTTGTAACGCGGGTGCGGGAAATACATTACTGGTACCCTGCAGGAAACCAAATACCACGTATGTTCGGCAGCCCCATATTTACTAAAACATGTTTTTCATCTAAAGTTGAAATATCTACATTCTCAATAAAGTTATCGATCTGTGGAAACGGAATATTATAAAATACTTTTTGCTTAAGAATGCTAATGGCATCTTCATAATTATATGCGGTTAAGCCGCACCCTAATCTCATGTAAATTGGTGTATTATTATTGAGAATGAATTTAAACCAATACCTGTGCATAATAGTCAAATTTAATTAAAGTACGGCAACAAACGGCGTCAGTAGCGTTAAGTTTAAATCTTATGTCTCTGTCACAAGTATTCCGCCAACGATGCGTCATCTGTGTCATCTCCCTCAAATACCATAATTTTAATAATAAGCAACTGCCAACAACTGCTTAATATGTTATGCGCTTACAAGGGCTTTTAACTTATGTTATTATTTTAATGGCAGGCATATTTTATATAATGCCTGTTGCAGCGCAGGATGCATTACTCCAGAAACAATTAGCACAAAGCGGTTATCTTAAAACAGTAATGATAGCAGATTCAACCAGCGGCGGTATGCAAAGATGGCTGCAAAAAAAAGTAGAACAATACCGATATCTGCCGCTGGCTGCAGACTTTAATGCACTTGTACATAAAGGGCCGGGCAGCATAGCGGTTGATCATTCAAATACCATTTCGGGTAAGGGCAGTATTTTATTGCAAACACCAACATCAACCACGGTTAAAAACCCCACCAACCGCAGCTATGCTTTTGCTGAAGTGATACGGCCGTTACAAGGTGAGAACCTGCAGGCGTATAACCGTTTTTCTGTTTGGGTGTATGCTGATGCAGCGGGCTTTTATTCCTTCTTTGTTGGCTGCACTTTGTATAATGGCGGCAAGCATGTAATGCCCACGCCCGGCAGGTTTGAAGGGCAGCATTTTGTAAATGTGTACCCGCACAGGTGGCAGCATATTATTTGGGAGATACCCGACCTGTACCGCGATTCTGTCACGGGCTTTTCAGTAAACATTATGCTTACGGGTTCGCCAAGGGGCGCTGATGACAGCATGAAGCTGTACATAGATGATATGCGTGTTGAAAAAGTGGCGGCAGAAAACACACGCGGCTTTAACCTGCGCAGCAATGCCATTGCATATAGTAACAGCGGCTACAAATTGGGCGCGGTAAAACAGGCACTTGTACAAAACACAGGCGACACAAGGTTTTGGTTGCTTAATGCAAATAATAAAACCGTATTTACGGGTGATGGCAAGCGTTTAAGCAACGGCTTTGTTCAGCTTGATTTCAGCAGCTTTAATACATCCGGTTATTATACGTTAAAAACAAACAACCTAACTACCAAACCTTTTGCCATTGGTGAGGATGCTTACTTAGCAACAGCATGGCATACCCTTAATTTTTTTTATGCTGAGCGGTGCGGGTTTGATCAACCGGGTATACACCAACCATGCCATACAGATGTTACCATTGTACACCCCGATGGGCGAAAGCTTAGCGCTGCGGGTGGCTGGCATGATGCTGCAGACCTTACACAAGGCATTGGTAATACGGCAAGGGGCGGTATGGCGATGCTGGAACTGGCTAAAGCCGTTAAAAGCAAAAACACGCAATTGTATAGCCGCCTGCTTGAAGAAGCGCGCTGGGGGCTTAACTGGGCCTTACAAACAAGGTTTGGCGATGGCTACAGGGATGGTGGTATGATCATCGGTATATGGTCAGACAATATTACGGGCACAAAGGATGATATGCAGGGCAAAGCCACCAACAACCCTTCAGACAATTTTATGGGTGCCTCGTACTGTGCCATGGCTGCGCCGTTTTACGCGAAAGATGATGAGGTGTTCAGCGGGTTATGCCGTAAGGCTGCTATTGAAGATTTTGCTTTTGCCAATGATGCGTTAGCTAAACCTGTGCCCGGTAAAAATGAGGTTGACTTGTACGCACTGGCCACCGTGAGTGCTATGCACCTGTACCGGCTTACAAAACAGCAATCTTATCTTGATTGGGCTGTTAAGTATGCACATATAGTAATGGACTGCCAGCAAAAAGATAGACGTACAGATTGGCTAATACCGATGCATGGATTTTTTTATGAATCAAGGGAGAAGAAAAGAATACTGCAATATTTTCACCGCAGTGATGAGCAACTGATGGTTGAAGGTTTAAGTATGCTGCTTACCGGTGCACCCACCCATGCAGATGCGCATTTGTGGAAAGCTGCCTGCCAGGCGTATGCCGATTACCTGCATGATATTGCCAAGGTAATGCAGCCTTATGGTATATTACCTGCTGCGGTATATGAATTGAACAATGCAGATTTTTCAGGCATTTACCACGAGGGCGATAAGGTGGGTATGCCAACAATGGAGGAATATAATGCACAGGTAAAAAACGGTATACACCTTGGCGGAAACTTTTACCTGCGTCGTTTTCCCGTAGCGTACCAGTTCAGAGGTTTTCATGCGGTGCTTATGGGCAAAGCAAAAGCTGCATTTATTCTTGCCGATTTATTGAAAGATACTTCGCTTAAAAATATAGCCACACGCCAGCTTGAATACATTGTTGGCTATAATCCATTTGCTATGAGCACCATTTATGGCGATGGTAATAATTACCCACCATTATACAGTGCTTATGCAGGTGACGTTGTAGGTGCAGTGCCGGTTGGCATTGAAACCTTTGAGAACGATGATGAGCCTTACATGCCCATGCAGGTAAATGCCACCTATAAGGAAATTTGGACACATACCACCGCAAGCGTAATGTGGTTACTTGCAAAGCTGCTCAAGAATTAATATTTCTGCCCCAAACCGGGGTAAAAGTGTGGAAGGCGCAGTATTTGCAGTATACTACGACCATGCTCTTCCTTCTAAACAATATATTAATGGCTCAGTCACGTTTATTATGTTTTAAACACATCCATGCATAAGCCCGCTTACTATATGGTAAACGGCATTACGCTTTACAGGGTAGTGGCTGCACCTGTGCTTATATTACTTATTGTTTTAAAACAGGTTGACATATTTAAATGGATGCTGGTGCTTAGTTTTTTTACCGATGCTATTGATGGCTACCTGGCACGTAAATACAAAGTGTTTAGTAAGCTGGGTTCAAAGCTTGATTCGGTGGGTGACGACCTTACTGTTGGCGCAGCCATAGCCGGTGTAATTTTTTTTAAAGGCGAGCTTTTAAAACACGAAGCTGTGCTGGCCGTTATGCTTGCCGCACTGTATATAATACAAACCACGCTTGCATTGTTACGTTATCATAAAATAAGCAGCTTTCATACCTATATAGCAAAAGTAGCGGCGGTGCTGCAGGGCATTTTTTTTATACTGTTGTTTTTTGTACCTGGCCCCGTGTATATATTGTTTAGAATAATGGCAATTGTAACCATAGCAGACCTGCTGGAAGAAATTACCCTTGTAATAATACTGCGCACCTGGCAAACCAATGTTAAGGGCTTGTACTGGGTTTTGAAGAATAAGAAGAAGGGGTAAGGGGTTTACAAGTATGTATAATAATTAGCCCCGTAAGTAAAACAACCCGGTTGATTTTTGTATTTTCTAAGTGGTTTTTAATCCATTTGGCCATCTTGGTACAAAAAAAATCACATATTTGTATTCCCTTAACAGCAATAATGGAAATATCCAATATCCCCATAAGGGAAATAGCAGGCGACTCTGTCTTCTGGTATTTCTTCAGGCAAAATAATATACCTATGTGGGTATTTGATGCTGCCACCCTGCAGTTTCTTTGCGTAAACCCTGCGGCTATTACCAAGTATGGCTATTCTGAAGAGGAATTTCTTAGCCTGGCAATCAACGACATAAGGCCCGAAGAAGAGCGGCCAAAATTAGAGGAATATGTATTGCGTAACAAAGACGGGTTTACAACTAACCTCACCTGGCGGCATTTGCGCAAAAACGGCAGTTCAATGTGGGTTACCATCAACAGTTTCCCGGTGCTGTATAATGGTGCGGCAGCCCGCGTAATTATGGCTAACGATGTTAGTGAATCTGTTGAGCAGGCCGTGGCTTTATCTAATGCCAACAGGGAGCTTGAACGCCTGTCGCTTGTTGCAAAACGCACGGCCAATGCCGTTATGATACTTGATAGCCAGCGCCGTATTTTATGGGTAAATGATGCCTTTACACGGCTGAATGGATATACGCTGGCCGAAGCGCTTGGAATACGGCCATCTGAATTGTTGCATGGCCCCCATTCGTCAATGGAAACCACGCGGTTTATACGCGAGTCTATTGAAGCTGGTAAGCCATTTTCCACAGAGATCGTTCATTATACAAAGGCCGGAAAACAAATATGGGTGCTGGTAGACGGGCAGCCGATACCGCAGCCAGATTTGAACACGCCAGCGCACTGCATTATTGTTGAAACTGATATAACCGCCCTTAAAGAGCAGGCCGCTGCCATTGAAACTTCTGAAAGGCAAATGAATGCATTTTTTGCCGGTACCCATAGCCTGCACATATTGTTCGACCGTGAATTAAAAATACTTGCCTATAACCAGGTGGCGGCAAATTTTGCAAAAAAGAACCTTCGCCAGGCGCTTAGCATTGGCGTATTTATGTTTGACGTGATCTCTGAAGCAACACGTGACCGGTTTCTTCATTTTGCATACGAAGCATTAAACGGCAGGGCAACCATAAACCGCGAAGCGGAGATACCACTTGATAATTTTGATGAAAGCGTGTGGTGGGTAATAAGTGATATACCTGCTTATGACAGTTTTGGAAATATTATGGGGGTTGCTTTTACCGCCTACGATATTACCGAACGCAAAAGATCGGAAGAAAAGATAAGGCACCAAAACAAGGTGTTTAACGACATTGCATGGAAACAATCGCACCTGGTGCGCCAGCCGTTAACCAATATCCTTTCAATTGTTAACCTGCTTAAATGCGGGAATATAGACGATGACCTGCTCGCCGCCCTTCACGAAGAATCAAAAAAACTTGACACTATTATAACCGATATTGTGTACGATACACTGGAAGCGAGAAATGGGTGATGCGGTGGAGATGCAAGACTTTTTTACCTGTACCACTGTACCGATTTTATGTACTAAACCGGTACAGTGGTACAGTGGTACAGTGGTTAAGCATCAAACATCGATGAGCACGACCAACAGTGTTTATAGCCTGTTTATTTGCTAAATTTGAAAACCCGTATGAGGCTATTAAATTTTGTCGCGTATCTTTTTTACAGGTATTATTCCAAAGGAAGGAATGATGGCATCCCTTATTTCAATACGCTTACAGCATTAGTAATGTTATCATTTTTAAATTTAATGGCGGCTTTTATTGTTTTTAATGCGACAGATATTATACCATCTGTCAAACAAAATAGAGGTGAAACGCTTCTTAAAATGATGGCTTTTATTTCACCCCTGTACTTGCTTTTTTTTGCGCTGGTAAGGAAAAAAAAGCTAACCGGGTTAAGCTACCCGCCCGCAGTTATTAAAAGCGGCAATCTTTTTTTAATTTCCTATATAGTGGGTTCAATGGTGTTGCTGATATTTCTAATAATTATAAAAAAAGGGTTAAGAAGCGTTCACCCATAACTAACAAACAAACTACTGTACCACTGTACCGCTTTTACGTACTAAACCGGTACAGTGGTACAGTTGGGGCAAATTGATAAGCTACCTAATTTTTTTGATCAACACTTTTACTTCGGATGGATGAAATGGAGAATAGACTATCAAATAAAGCTTTTTTCTTTTTATCCTTAGCGCCATAATTAATTACAATATTTTTTAGCTTGCCTATCCTCCAAAACCCAAATTGCTGGTCATAACCATCAAATATTATGGTGTCATGCGCCAAGAATTGAGATGTTACGTCGTTTCCGTATTTCTTAACCGCATCCGGGGGAAAAGCCTGATCAGCTATGTCATCTGAAACAGTTATGTATGAGCTGTCTGTATACTTAAATATCGTCGCTGATTCACGCTCGTTATCGAATTCAGAGCGTATATAATTCTTTGGTATTTTAAATTTATAAAAATTTACTTTATGGTTTACATAAGTTTTATACCTGATTAATTTATAAGTACAGGAGGTTATTGAAAACAATGCTATCGCTATTAAAGAAATTTTAGAGGATGGTTTCATTTTAATAAATTAATATAATTACAATAGTATTTATTACTGCTATAATTAATGAGATGGCATTAATAAAAGATGCCTTATGATATTAAATATAAGAAGCTGTTCTTTTTAAATGTAGAAACACTTTTTTATTTAAAAAATAAACTCTCTATGCTATACTGAATGCTACTGCATATGCATAATTTACCGCATACAGGTGCACCATTCATTTCCCCCAAAAACAACTGTACCACTGTACCGGTTTAGTTAGGGAAACCGGTACAGTGGTACAGTTAAAATGGCTGGTTTAGGGCTGCATAGAAACTGCCTTATACCATGCAGCGCCGGGTGTACCGCATTTTTCAATATAGTTGTTTTCTACAAGGTAGTTTAGCAACCGTTGAAATTTTGTGCGGCCAAAGCTTTCCCCGGCATGGTTTGAGTATGCAACACCCAGCGCATTATACAACTCAGCATACCGCATGTAGCCGCCATGGTTTTTAAAAACACTAAATACATAAACTTTATGCATGTCGGCAGGTATCTCGCCAAAGCGGTGGTTTTCCGGCTGTGGTGCACCCTGTGGCTGCTCTGGCGCACTGCCAAGCTCCATAAAAGGCACACGGCTTTCAGTATTGGTAAACGTAAATGTTTCGGGGTTAAACTGCAGCACATAGCTGGCATGCTTGTATTCTTCGCCCAGGTAATTACCTTTTACAATACACAGGTGGCGCATGTATTTATCGGCATTATCAGCTTTAAGCTCAATAACAAGGCGCATTTTTGCCTCGTAACCCTGCCCGCTTAAAATATTGTTCTTGCTTGGTTCAAGCCTTTCGGTACGCTTGCCAGTATGGTGTAAAAAGCAAATGCTGCAATGGTAGTAACCTGCAATTTCGTTATACACATTTAAGGTTTTGCGTATAAGGTTACTGTCCTTTAAATCCTGCCCAAAAATGTCGCTCCATGCATCAATAATAACCAGGTCGGCCGGTTGTTTTTTCAACTCCTCTTCCAGCAGCGATGGTATTTCGTTCGTGGTAAAGTGAAAGCGCAGGTTATCAAGGTCATCTTCAGATGCTGCCTGCCTGCGTACGAGGTATGATGTTGAGGCTGCATCATCCTCAGTTGAAATAAAAATACTGCGTTTATGTTTTGCATTATTTGGCCAGCCTATAAAGGGCTCGCCCTTGGCGCAATTTAAAGCAAGCTGCCGCAGCAACATGCTTTTACCGGTATCGCTGCTGCCAACCAGCGTCCAAAGCCCGGCTGAGGGTATAATATCGCCAAAAAGGCAGGGCAGTTTTTCAACGTCCATTACGTACAGCTGGCGGGCTGTATAATTTGTTCTAAAGGCAACGGCCTGCTGCTTTGCAGGTAACTGGTTTTTTACTTCTTGCTGTACTGTGTTAGTCTCACTCATAAAAGGGTGGGTTTTAACTGTTAATAATGTATGTCTATATACCTATATATAAAAAGTGCTGTTTTGTCTCACTTTTTTGCAAACTATTTTTAAAAAAGTTTTCCACTGTACCGGTGTACCGGTTTTGTACATAAAAGCGGTACAGTGGTACAGTAGTTTTACAGGATAAGTAAAAGATTTAATAAACCTTGAAGATTTTTGGAAACCTTCAAGGTTTAGTGCCAAAACAGTTAAATATCATAATGAAAAGATGTTTAAACGGAGAAATATTATGTATTTTTGCTGTTTAAACGGAAATTGATGATACCCAGGGTTTTACAAAAAGCCATACAGCAGCGGTTATTTAAGGGTAAGGCCATATTGATTTTTGGGCCCCGGCAATGCGGGAAATCTACGCTGGCGGAAGCTGTATTAAGCGGCAAAGAATATTTACATTTAACCGGTGACGACAGTAGCGTGCGGGATGCATTAACCAATGCCAGTATCGCCACCTTAAAAACAATTATAGGCAAAAACAAGATATTATTTATTGATGAAGCACAGCGGGTAACCAATATTGGGCTTACCCTTAAACTTATTACCGATCAGTTAAAAGATGTGCAGGTTATTGCCACGGGTTCGTCAGCATTTGAATTATCAAGCCAGGTTAACGAACCGCTTACGGGCAGAAAATATGAATTTATGCTTTACCCTTTAAGCTTTGGTGAGATGGCCTCGCATAACGGATTTTTAACCGAGAAGAATTTGATTGGTCACCGTTTAATTTATGGCTATTACCCTGAAATTGTAACCAAACAAAGCGAAGGAAAAGAATTATTAAAATTACTGGCAGAAAGTTATTTATATAAAGACCTATTGATGCTTGAGCAGGTTAAAAAGCCTGTACTGCTTGAGAAATTATTGAAGGCACTGGCACTGCAATTGGGCAGCGAAGTAAGCTATAACGAGCTTGCCCAAACAATTGGCGCTAACAAGCAAACTGTTGAAAGGTACATTGATCTTTTAGAAAAGGCATTTGTTATATTCGTTTTGCCCGCACTTAACCGTAACGTACGCAACGAGATAAAAAAAGGTAAGAAAATTTATTTTTATGATTGCGGCATACGCAATGCCGTTATCAACAATTTTAACCCTGTTGCATCAAGAACAGATACAGGTGCGCTTTGGGAGAATTTTGTTATTGCTGAAAGAGTAAAGGTTATGCATTATAACAATATAGATGCTAAACAATATTTTTGGCGTACTGCACAACAACAGGAAATTGACCTTATAGAAGAACATGAAGGCGGCGTTTTAAAAGCATTTGAATTTAAATGGGGTAAAACTGAAAAGGTACGCTTTCCCCAAACTTTTACTGAAAATTACCCTGGCACCGAAACATCTGTAATTTCGCCAGGCAACATAGAAAGTTTTTTATTGCACCCGTTTGCGTAATTTCTGGCGATTTTTCAAATTATTTACGCCTTCCCCCTACCCTGTTACGTTTTTTTCTACTATAAAATGGCAGTGCAACGCTGTTTTGCCCATAATTAAAGCAGGTTAAGCATTTAAAAGAAACTATGAAGTTGGCATTACCCTTCTCACTAGAAGCAGGGATACTAAAAAGAATAAAACCGAGCCCACCAAATATGAATAAAATACAACCAGGTTAATCTTTTTTCCTTTAGATTTTGTTATCACATAGCTCCCATAAAAATTAAAAAAAATTGCAATACCCAAAATCATGCAAATATAAAGCACATGGCTTTTAAGCATAAGTCCCAATAAATCAACCCCTGAAACTTTTGAAAAAACAATAGCTAATGACATGAAGTTTAAGGTAACCAGAAACCCTGTAAATAAGCCTACAGTAGCTGCACGGGAATGAGATTTCTGTTTGCGGCTAATTAGATAAAGGGTGTATATAAAATTGTTTAAAAAACATACGTAAACAAGGCTGTAATATATTAAATTCCGGCTACTTGCGCGCACTAAAAAAGCCACCCAAAATGGAGCGGCTTCTTTAAAATCCTTTATCACTCTCCTACCCCGTCACGTTTTTCTCTACTATAAAAAATGGCAGTGTGCCGTGGCCAAGCACATCATCGTGAAACTTTTTTATATCAAACTTATTGCCTTTGGCCTGCTGCTGTTTATCGCGCATGCGCATTATTTGTGCAGCGCCGTATTTGTAGCTTACCACCTGCCCCGGCCAGCGTTTAATGCGGTTTATTTCGCGCATGGCAATATCATCCTGCCCGCGTATATTCTTTTTCCAAAAGGCGAGCGCCTGTTCATCCGTCCAGCCATAATAATTTATACCTACATCAAGCGGCACACGCACACTGCGCACAATATCCCACTCCCATTTGCCCAGTTCATCATACGGCGTTTTGTACACGCCAAGCTGCTTGCCAAGTTCTTCAGCATAAGCACCCCAGCCCTCAGCAAAACCGAGGTAAAAAAACAACTTCTGCACGTCTGATTTTTGTAATTTATTTTCTATGGAGATCTGGTAGTGGTGCCCCGGTATTGCTTCGTGTATAAACAACCAATCAAACTGGCGCTTGTTATAAGGCTTGCCAAATAGATTGTAATAAAAAGTATTTGCATCGTAATATCCCGGTGTTTGTGCAAGCGCCTCGTTGGCTCCTCTCACAATAGCTACATTTGGTATTTGGTGCTGGTTAAACACGTTACCCATGTTTTGCTGCACAACAGTTTTTACATGCTCAAATGCCTGCTGTACCTGTGCAGGGTCGTTCACATAAAATGATGGATCAGTCAGGTGTGCATAAAATTTATCTTCATCCATACCCACCTGCAGGCGAATATCTTCAATATGCTTTTTTACACGCTCTACTTCACCAAGGCCAAACTGGTAAATTTCATCGGGCGTAACATTGGCAGCAACCCATATTTTTAAATACCATGCATACCATTCCTTACCAAGCGGTATGGTGTACAAACCAGTTGCAGGTATGGTTGCCGGTTTTACTGTAAGCCATTTTTTTGCAAGTGCAAGGCCTTCCAATGCACGCTCACTTTCAAAGTGCATCAAGTCAAGATCTATCTGCTGTTGTGGGGAAAGTTTTTCAATATTGTATTGCTTTAATTGCGTTAGCACACCCTGGAAAAACGCTGACCGTTTTTGTATATCAGCTTCACCGGGGGCCTGTTGCAGGTTGCCCACATAACTTAATTGTAAAGCAGGTATATTAAAAGAGGTATAGGTTGTTGCAAATTTTTTGGCAAAAGCATCAAACTGTTGTTGTGAAAGTGCACTGGCAGAGATTATTGCAGCAAACGCCGCTGTTAGCAAAGCCTTCATATATGTGTTGAGTTGTAAGCAGCAAATTAAGGAAGGCTGTTTTGTTTTGGTTACCGTTTATATAATTACGGCGCTTATGCTTTTTAGTTTATCCTTTAGTAGTTTTTTCTCCGCCTCCGATGGTGTTAATTGCAGGCTTAGCTTTAAATATTTTTGTGCGTTAACATAATCACCTTTGGTTAAGTAAAGGTCGCCAAGCACAGCGCTGTATATATATTGGTTTTGCAGCAGCACATCAATATTGTCAATCGCCAGCACCTCACTAACAGCACGGTTTGTTTCACCTGCGCGTGATAACACCACTGCCCTGTTTAGTATTACTACAGGCGTGCGTTTTATATCAAGCAACAGCTCATACAACTGTAACAGCCGCTGCCAGTCGGTTGATGCAAAAGATGCTGCAAGCGCGTATTCGGCAGCAATAGCACTTTCAATATGATATACAGACATTACATCACCCTTAGATGACAGGTTTAAATAATGGTAGCCCATTTGTATCAACTCCTTATCCCATTTGCTCCTGTCCTGGTGCTGCAGCAGTATAATGCTGTTCTCTGCATCAAGCCTGCTTTCAAAGCGGCTTGCCTGCAGGCACATTAACGCAAGCAGCGCATAAGTGGCAGGTTGCTTACCAGCTTTATTTTGAGATAGTATATAGGCAAGCCGCATTGCCTCAGCACAAACATCTTTACGTATCAGTTCATCAGCTTTCAACGAATTATATCCTTCATTAAACAACAGGTACAAAATAGTATAAACAGTTTCCAGCCTTTGTTTTAACTCCTCACCTGCAGGTATTTCAAACTGCACATCATTTTCTTTTATAAACTGTTTGGCGCGGTATAATCTTTTTTGAATGGCAGCATCGTTTGTTACCAGCGCACGCGCTATTTCGGCCACACCAAAACCTGATACTGTTTTAAGTGTAAGCGCGATCCTGTCTTCAAGTTTTAACTGGGGGTGGCAGCACGCGAATATCATACGCAACTGGCTGTCGCTAATTTCATTCTCGCTAAAAAACTGTTCTATGGTATTCTCTGTTTCGCTAAGCAGTTGCCGGGCAACTTCGCCGCTGTATTGCTTGTAGTATTGCTGGCGCCTTACAATATCAATGGCTTTATTACGGGCTGTTTGCATAAGCCATGCAGCGGGGTTTTGCGGTATATCAAACTTCCACGCATGCATGGCTTTTAAAAAAGCTTCCTGCATAACATCCTCCGCCATTTCAAGATTATGCATCCCAAAAATACGCGTAAGCACGGCTATTATCTTACCAGACTCATGCCTGAAAAGATGGTCAACCAATTGCTGTGAGGGTGGTGCCTGCATAATTAATATTTCAACACTTCCCTAACCTGTACGGTACCGCCGTAAGGTAAGTCCGGGCAATCTTTGGCCAGTTCTGCAGCAGCATCAATATCAGCTACTTTAACAATAATAAAACCGCCTACCACTTCTTTACTTTCAGCAAAAGGGCCGTCTGTAACAACGGGCTCTTTGCCTTTAACGGTTTTGCCGCCGGGTGTAAGGGGTTCACCATACTTGTAAATGCCTTTGTCTTTTAATGCGGCCATCCAGCCAAACCATTTTTGCATATTCTGCTGCATCTCATCAGGGGAAAAATCTTTAGTGCCTTCACCATTAATAAAAATGAGCATAAATTCTTTCATAAAATTTCTTTTAAATGTTAGTATATGGGTTTACAGCCTAAACGACGAACGGGCATTACCATTGCGGACATAAATTGAAAAAAAATTATTGGAAGGAGGAAATAAATTATTTGGGGAGGAGTGCCTGCAAAAATATTTATGCTGCTGCGCGGCCTTAGTTTAACGATACAGGTCATCGCTGCGTTGGCATATTTTACCTGCCGCAATCAATGTTTTTTTGTTGGTTACCGTAAAAACACCCCCCTAAAATGGGCTTAAACCTCCTAAAAGCGTTATAGGCCACCTGTTATTTTTACAAAAGGTTTATCGGTTTTTTGGGGTGCTAACCAGGCCTGTATTTTATAAATTTTGTCAAATCGCATCAAATTTGTTAATATGAAAAAAATATCTTCCAGCCTTCTCCTTTATTTCGCAATTGTATTAATCGCCGGTTGCGTTGACTTACAAAAAGTAAACGATTTCTCTTCTGCTTCGGTAAAAAGTATACAGGGTTTTGAAAGCTTATCCTATTCATATAAGCAGGCGTCAGCCGATGTTGCTAAACTTGAATGTTTAAATAAGCAACAATTAACGATTGACTCGCAGTTGTACCATTCTGAATTGAGTAATTTGGCAGATAGCCAAACAACGCTGCTTTACAACAGCATCAAAGCCTTTTTTAGCGCCCTTACCAACCTTTCAAGCAATAGTTTAACTACGTACAAATATGATACCCTTTCCAAAGCACTGATAAAAGCAAAGTTTGCCGATAGCACTGCCAATTCCTATGCTCACCTCGCAAATATTCTTACAAGAGCAATAGCAGACGAATACCGGAAACATCATATAAAGAAATTTATCAAAGAGGCGGCGCCTGACATTATTATACTGCTTAACACCCTTATCTCTACATTGGATAACGATCTTAAAGGAAGGATAGAAACAGTGAAAGCGAGGGCAAGGGATTTTTATACAGGGGTATACGATACTACAAGATCGGGTTACGAGCGAATAGAATTATCCAGGGAGTATAACAGTGAGATTGAGTCCCTTAACAATATTGAATCAAAAATATCTGTCTATACAAGAGGGCTTGGAAAAATAGTTACTGCATTTAAACAACTGAGTGATAACATAGACAGGGTATCAGCAGACGATCTAAAAAAAATATTAAGTACGTACATAAGCAATATAAATGATATTATTTCTGAATTTAATAAACTTAAAAAATAATTTATTATGCCGCAGCAACTTACGCCTGACCAAATGACAATGCTTGGAAATAATTTCCTTGCAATAGCCCAGGCTGTTGGCGACTATCGCCACACCAATGTAGTAAATGGAAATATAACGCAGGAGCAAAACCAAAAATTAGGTAACCTGCAATGGACAATTTTAAATTATGCCGACGATTTTTACACACAGGCAACAATAGTAGCGATAGAAAACGTGCAGCAATCTATTACGGCCATTAATAACATAACTACTCAGATTCAGGCTGATTACAAAAGGTTAAACGATGTTCAAAAGGTTATAAATGTGGCCGCCGCAGTAACTACCCTTGGTGCAGCGATAATGAGTTTAAACGCACAGGCAATTGTTTCAGGTATAGATGGCGTTGTTAACGCTTTATCGTAGCAATAATATATCGTACTCTATGTCTTTTATTTAGGCGCATTGTCACAAAAAAGCTTGCTTAGTTATCAATAATACGGGGATAGAATAGTTTTGTTTAATTCAAATAAAATTGCTGACACAAAAATAACACTGTTAATGCTGCCTTCCCCCAAAAATTGACTATCTTACTGGCATGCCAAAAACAGTTGTATTTATACATGGGCTATGGATCCACAGCACATCATGGCAGCCCTGGATGGATTTTTTTAGACAGAAGGGCTACAATACACTAAGCCCCGGATGGCCGGGTGACAGTGCTACTGTTGCTGAATGCCGCGATAAGCCGCAAAATATTGCAAACAGGGGCGTTACAGAAGTGGCTGACAGCTATGCCAAAGTAATTGCCACACTTAGAGAACCACCTATTGTTTTAGGCCATTCATTTGGTGGCTTGCTGGCACAAATACTTTTGGCACGCGGTATTGCTGCTGCCGGTATAGCTATTGACCCTGCGCCTATTAAAGGCGTTTGGCAATTACCTTTTTCTGCTTTAAGGGCTTCATTGCCGGTGCTGGGCAACCCGTTTAATGTTAAAAAAGCAAAGTCGTTAACGTTTGACCAGTTTAAATATGGCTTTGCCAATGCTGTGCCTGAAGGCGAGGCAAAAGAGCTTTATGACAAATGGACCATACCTGCACCATGCCGCCCGCTCTTCCAGGCTGCAACGGCTGCATTTGCGGGCAAGGAGACAAAAGTTGATACAAAGAATACAAAACGCGGCCCTTTGCTTATTACCGGCGGCGAAAAAGATAATATTGCACCGCCAATACTTGGTAAAGCATCAGCAAAAAAATATAATAAATCAGTTACAACAGAGTTCAGGTTGTTTGAAGGACGTGGCCACTCACTTATTGTTGACCATGGCTGGAAGGAAGTAGCAGAATATTGTGTTGAGTGGCTTAAAAAGAACGGGCTGTAATATGGCTGATGTTAATCAACCGCTTTTTTAATTTTCACCAACTGCACTAATAAGTCTTCTAATAGATCAAGCCGTAGCATATTGGCGCCGTCGCTTAAAGCACAAGCCGGGTTGGGGTGTGTTTCAATAAATAAGCCGTCTGCACCCGTTGCAATTGCAGCTTTTGCAATGGTACTTATCAATTGCGGGTTGCCGCCGGTAACACCGCTGGCCTGGTTGGGTTGCTGCAGGCTATGGGTGCAGTCCATAATTACAGGTACCTTATGGGCCTGCATAATGGGTATGTTACGGTAATCTACTATCAAATCCTGGTAGCCAAAGGTGTTGCCCCGTTCGGTAAGCATTACTTTGTTGTTACCTGCTTTTTGTATTTTATCAACAGCAAATTTCATCGCTTCACCGCTTGTAAACTGCCCTTTTTTTACATTTACTATTTTACCTGTTTCAGCAGCGGCCACCAGCAGGTCAGTTTGGCGGCACAAAAATGCAGGTATCTGCAGAATGTCAATGTATTTAGCAGCGGGGGCCGCCTCATCATGTGCATGAATATCAGACGTGGTAGGTAAATTAAATGTTTCACCCACTTTTTTTACCAACTGCAAAGCGGTTTCATCACCAATACCTGTAAACGAGCTGGCACTAGTACGGTTAGCCTTGCGGTAGCTGGCTTTAAAAACATAAGGTATGCCCAACTTTTTGCAGATGCCTGATACTTTATCAGCTACTTCCATCACCAACTCTTCTCCTTCCACAACGCAGGGCCCGGCTATTAAGAAAAAATTTTTTTCGTCATACTGCTGCCCTTTAAACAACTCTGAAAGAAAACCTGGTATCATAACCGCTTAAATTTTTGAAATGCGAACTTACTATAAACTTTCTTTTCTTTGCTGCTTCATTAAACGGTTGCTATGGTAAAAGATAAAATACTGGTTATAGGCGCCTCAGGCCAAATAGGCGTAGAACTAACACTTGCCTTAAGAAAAATATACGGCAATGCCAACGTAGTGGCAAGCGACCTGCGCGAGGAGAACGACCTTTTAAAAGGCACAGGGCCCTATGTTTCGATGGACGTAATGAACAAGGAAATGCTGCATGTGCAGGTAATAAGGCAGAATATTACACAGATATACCTGCTGGCGGCCATACTTTCTGCCACCGGCGAAAAAAACCCAAACCTTGCCTGGAACCTTAATATGCAGGGCCTGCTTAACGTGCTTGATATTGCCCGTGAAGAAAAACTAAAAAAAATTTACTGGCCAAGCAGTATTGCGGTATTTGGGCCTACATCGCCCAAACAAAACTGCCCGCAACAAACAGTTATTGAGCCTATTACTGTGTATGGCATAAGCAAATACGCCGGTGAGTTTTGGTGCAATTACTACCACAGGCGTTTTGGTGTTGATGTACGCAGCCTGCGCTATCCCGGCCTTATAAGCTACAAATCTGCGCCGGGTGGTGGTACTACTGATTATGCCATTGAGATATTTCATGAGGCTTTAGAGAATAAGCATTACGAGTGTTTTTTGAAAGAAGATACCTATTTGCCCATGATGTATATGCAGGATGCTATAAAGGCAACTATCGAGCTTATGGAAGCGCCGGAAGAGCAAATATCAATTCGAACGTCATATAACATTTCAGGGGTAAGTTTTTCACCCAAAGAAATTTCTGCTGCCATACAAAAACATATACCCGGTTTTACCATTAGCTACAAGCCTGATTACAGGCAGGCAATTGCCGATAGCTGGCCACAAAGTATTGACGACACAGTTGCCCGTAAAGACTGGGGCTGGAACCATGAATATGACCTGGAGCGGATGACAGAGGATATGCTGAAGAATTTATCCATGTGAAAATTTGAGTATTTGAAAATTTGAAAATTAGGGAAGTTAATTTGAGAATTAGGGAATTTGAAAATGCCTGCCATCCTAAAATGCTATTCATTTCATGAAGTTTCAGATATTCATTTTCAAATTTTCAAATTAGCTCATTTTCAAATTTAGATTTCTGCAATATCTGCAACAGTTTTCTTTTCTAAAATGGCCAGGTTGGCATCGCGTACATCGCACATAACTTTGTGCAGGCCGCAGCTTTTTTCGTCACAGTTTTTACATCGCTGGTAAAAATGCAGGCTTACGCAGGGCAGCAGGGCAATGGGGCCATCAATAAGCCGGAATACATCTGCCAGCAAAACCTTTTTTGGGTTTTTTGCCAAAAAGTAGCCGCCGCCCTTGCCTTTTTTACTGTCTAAAATGTCAGCACGTTTTAACTCAAGCAAAATATTCTCAAGAAATTTAAGGGGTATTTTCCTTTTTCGGGAGATTTCAGCAATAAGCACAGGCCCTTTTTCGTATTCCTGGGCAAGGTGCATTAGGGCCTTAAATGCATATTGAGTTTTCTTTGAAAGCATATCTGTTATTTCAAAAGTAAATACGAAGGTAATATGAAAACAATGCTTTAATTTACAACAAAAAATAAAGTTTTATGAAAAGTTATGGCGGCAAACTGGTATTGGTTACGGCTTTATTTACAATAATATGCAGTTTTAACAAGCTGCATGCACAAAAACTTGTTTTTCTTTTTGGGCATGCAATATATGCCGCACCCGCAGGCACCGATTTTAAAAATGCCTATAATTTTGGTGCAGGTGTTGAAGCTGGTGTAGGTGTTGGGCTGCTTGGCAAAACCTTTTTTACGGGCACAATAGGCTATAGCGATTTTATACATGCATCGGGCAATACCGCAGGCAACCTTGCCTACGTACCTGTTAAAGCGGGTATAAGGCATTACCTTTTTGCCAAAATGCTGTTTATTCACGGCGACCTGGGTGCTGATTTTGTAACCGAAAATAAAATAAGCTATTCCACAACCAAGGTTGGTGGGGATTTGGGTGTAGGTATTAAATTAGTCGGCCTTGAACTGCTTGCTGATTATGATGGCTTTCTCGGTGATAAACCATCAGGTTCGTGGTTTGCATTGAAGGCCGGGTTTAGTTTTGGGTTGTAGTAATTCAGGACACAGAGTGCCACAGAGTTTTACACGGAGTTACACAGAGTTTTTCTGAAAATTATGTGCAACTCCGGCTTAATCACTTTCTTAACTAAAGCTGAGTATTTCTAAACAAATCAAACTATGCCTTTTGTAGAACAGGGATGCTAACTCCGTTGCCTGTTCCATTGGTTGCTGCATACTTTCTTTCACCAATTTGCTGCCTCCACATTGCATAGTACAGGCCTTTTTCTTCCAACAGTTCATGATGCGTACCTGTTTCGGTTATCTGGCCTTTTTCAAGCACATAGATCCTGTCTGCATGCATAATCGTACTAAGGCGGTGCGCTATAAGAACTGTGATCTGGTCTTTCTCGTTTGAGATGCGCTTTATGGTTCCTGTAATCTCTTCTTCTGTAATAGAATCTAGTGAAGATGTAGCTTCATCAAATATCAGCAAATGCGGTTTGCGTAATAGTGAGCGTGCAATACTTAAACGCTGTTTTTCGCCGCCGCTAAGTTTTAAACCGCCTTCACCTATCATCGTATCAATGCCTTTTTCGGCACGTGCCAGCAGGTTGGTGCAGCTTGCTTTTTTAAGGGCATCAAGTACTTCATCCTCAGTAGCAGCAGGTTTAACAAACAGCAAGTTCTCTTTTATTGTACCCGCAAAAAGTTGTGTATCCTGTGTAACGAAGCCTATTTGGCTGCGCAGGTCATTTAGCTCAATCTCACTGCTGTCAATACTGTTATATAAAACTTTGCCGCCATGGGGATGGTATAAGCCTACAAGCATTTTAACAAGGGTGCTTTTACCAGCGCCTGACGGGCCCACAAAAGCGACTGTCTCCCCTTTTTCAACACTGAAGCTTATATTGTCAAGCGCCTTGTATTGGGCGGTTTGGTGTTTGAATGAAACATTGATAAAATCCAGTTCGCTAATGCTACCAAGATGTTCGGGAGATTCAGGTGTTTTCTCTGCCGGCCTTTTCATCACATTGTCAAAATTTATGAGTGATGCTTCTGCTTCGCGATAAGCAATTAAAATATTACCCAACTCCTGCAATGGGCCAAATATAAAGAAGGAGAAAAACTGTGCAGTTATCATTTCCCCAACCTTCAGGTGGTCTTTAAATATTAACCACAATAACGTAAACATAATGCACTGGCGGAGAAAGTTTACGAAAGTGCCTTGTATAAAACTAATACTCCGTACTTTTTTAACCTTAGTAAGTTCCAGACCTAATATTTTGTAAGTATTTGTATTAAGCCGTTTCACCTCCTGGTCTGTAAGGCCAAGGCTTTTTACAAGTTCAATATTTCTTAGTGATTCTGTTGTAGTTCCCGCAAGCTGTGTTGTTTCTTTAACGATTGTTTTTTGAATAACTTTAATTTTTTTGCTTAGTATATTAATCAGCCATCCAAGTATTAAGCTGCCCGTAAGAAATATTGCTATTATCATCCAGTTTACCCTTATAGACCAAATTGTTACAAAAGCAATACCTACAATGGTGGTAAATAAAACGTTTATAAATGCAACGATAAATTTCTCACTGTCAAGCCGCACTTTGGTAAGAATAGAAAGTGTTTCGCCACTGCGCTGGTCTTCAAAGTCCTGGTAAGGTAATTCCATAGAGTGGCGAAGGCCATCCGTAAACAATTTGGCTCCAAATTTTTGTGTAATAACATTGGTATAATAATCCTGGAAAGCCTTTGCAATACGGCTAACCATAGCAACCCCGATTGAGGCGAGCAACCACATAATAACCCCAGAAACATATCCATTCGCATCCCTTGCAATTTTAGCTGCGGCATCTGTAGTATGGGGATGTGACGCGAAAAGATCAATAATTTTCCCGAAAATAACAGGGTCCATCATTGAAAAGCTTTGGTTTATTGCCGCTAATACTAACGCAAATCCAACCAGTCGTCTATAAGGCCTTAAATATTTCAGCAGTATTTTCATAATTCAATTAATTTTTCAGCGCTGTTTCAAAAAACGTTTGTACGTACAAACATTATACAAATTACTAAAAATACGGCAAGTTGTCATTTCAGGACATGATACGGGGTTTAGCAGGCCAAATTGCAGGCTGTAATTGACAAAAAGGCTTTTCGATTTACGGAAAAGGCCAATCACTCTTCTGCATAACTGCCAACAGCGGCTTTGTTGGTTTGGCTCTCCTGTATAAACAGTTTGGGTACCGTTAAGTATGCTTTTAGTATTTTGTTACTGCAGGCATAAGCTAACAGGTGGTCGCTCCAGTAAGCTATTGGCGTTTGCAATGCCACCAGTTTTCGGACCGCATCAAGCGTAAGCGCATAAGCACTGCCAAAATCGTGGTGGCCAGCAATACGCAGGTGTTGTGAATATGGCCGCGCATACAGGTTACTGATGGTTTTGTGTGTTAGGTTTATACCACCAAAAAATTTTTGTACATGATACCATTGCTGCTTTAAAAAAGTGGATGCTGTTTGTTCGGTGTTTTTGTTATAATCAAAGTATATCATTTCCCAATCGGGTGGCAGTTCACTTATAATTTGTGGAAATAATTTCAATCCTTCTTCAACGGGCAATACGTCATCCTCAAAGATCAATACCTTTTTATAACTGTTCTTAACAGCATCTTCATACACCATTTTATGCGTAATGGTACAGCCAAGCATGCCCATGTTAAACAGCTTATGATAGCGGTGTACTTTTTTTGCTTTAAGGGGATCATAAATGCCCTGCTTAATTAATTCTTCAACCTTAAATTCTTTATTATCAGCTCCAAACAAAAAATGAAAGTTCAAACCTTTTAAAACATGCTGCAGTTTTTCGTGGCGCTCGGTTGCACGCTTAATGGTCATCACGTATATATGATCAAAAAAATTATTTAGCTGCGCATAGTATGGGGTAAGATCATTCATGCGCTGCAAAGGTAACTCGTTACGGGTTACGGGTTACCGGGCAGAGGTTTGAAGTTTAATGTTTGAAGTTTAAAGTTGCCGCCCATTTATTACCGTCTGATTCACGTTTCACAATTGCCGATTGACGATTCACGTTTGACGTTTCACTTCTCACTTCAATCAGCTCTTCTTGTTGCAACAGACCCCGAGGGTTTTTGAAACCCCCGGGGTCTTGGCGACGTTCACGTTTCACGATTGACGATTCACGTCATCAGTTCTTCCTGAATGCCCATTTAAACATTTCTTTCCAGGTAGTTTTTTTTCCGTACATTAAAATACCGGTGCGGTAAATTTTGGCGGCTAACCAGGTAGTAAATAAAAAGCCTGCAACAAGCGACACCATACTTACAATTATTTGCCAATATGGCACACCATAAGCAATACGGCACATCATTACAATGGGCGAACTTAGCGGTATCATGCTTGCCCAAACTGCAAGCGGGCTATTTGGTATAGCTACGGCATTAATACCAATTATAAATGAAAATATAACAGGCATTGTAACGGGCAGCGTAAGACTTTGTGAGCTTTGCACATCTTCAACAACACAGCCAATAGCAGCAAATAAAGCCGCATATAGTAAATAGCCGCCCAAAAAATAAAATATAAAACATCCTGCTATAAGCGGCCAGTTGGCGGTGCTTATAGCATGCATCAGGTTATCAGCAAAATTGGGAGTGTTGGTTGCAGGCATAGCCACACCGCCGGGCATGCTGCCGGGCTGATGCATTACTTGTGCCTGGTGTACCGTATCGTGCGATAAAAAGCCCTGCGCCACCATTGTAAAAATTATAATAAGCCCAATCCACATAACAAACTGTGTAAGCCCCACAGCACCAATGCCAATTATTTTACCAAGCATTAATTCAAAGGGTTTTACGCTGCTCACAATCACTTCGGCTATACGGTTTGTTTTCTCTTCCATCACACCACGCATAAGCATGGTGCCATAAATAAGCAGGGTAATATATATTAATGTTCCGCTTACATAACCCACTACGCCAGCCAGTTCCTGGTTACTTTCTTTAGCCTTCCCGTTTACAACTTCCTTAGGTGTAACTTTTGCTATGCGTGAGTTTTTATGGATGGAATCGAGTGTAGTTCGTAATATGCCAGATTTTTGCAGCATATTATCTTCTATAGCCGCATTAAGTTTATCTTCAATAGTACCTGCAGTACCAAGGCCTATTGCTTTTTCAGAGCGCACAATAAAAGTGTCTGTTGTGTTTCCATCAATTGGTGTAATATGCAGAAAGGCTGAATATCCTTTATCCGCGTAATTTGATGTATCAACACCGGCAGGATACTCAAACACCATATTACTGTCGCTTTTGATGTTGTTTTTAAAATACCCATTATCATCTACAACAGCAATTTTTAGTTTTTCTTTCCCCGCAATTGACAGGAAGGCTGCACCAAAAATCAATCCCACAAATAATAAAGGTGTTAAGATGGTGGTTAGAATAAATGCACGGTTTTTTACGCGTGAAAGGTATTCGCGTTTTATAATTAAAGGTATTTTGCTCATAATTTCATGTGTTTAAATAAGAATAGGGAGAGTAACCTTTTATTGGGCTTTTTGAAACTGGCGTGTTACTGCTTTTGTATCTTCAACTAAATGAATAAAAATATCATTGAGTGATGGCAGTAATTCATTAAAAGCCTCGATGGAGTAATTCTGTTGTATAAAATACTGCAGCACATCATTATTTTTAAAACCGTCTTTAATGCGAACAATTATTTTGTTTGCCCCGGTATCAACCACTTCAAAAGCATTGCTGTTTATGTTACCGGGCACACCTGCAAGCTGTATGCTGAATTTGTTTTCTTTAAAGTCCTGCTTTACCTGCGCTACTGTACCATCCAGTATTTTTTTACCCAGGTTTACCAGCACAATATGGTCGCAAATTTCTTCCACCTGCTCCATACGGTGCGTACTAAAAATTATTGTGCAGCCGCGCTGCGCAAGGCCATATATCTCATCTTTTATAAGGCTGGCATTTACAGGGTCAAGACCGCTGAATGGTTCATCAAGAATAATCAGTTTGGGCTCGTGTAATACCGTAATAACAAACTGCAGTTTCTGGCTCATACCTTTACTCAGGTCTTCAATCTTCTTGTTCCACCAGCTTTCCATTTCAAGGCGCTCAAACCAAAATTTTATTTTTTGTATTGCATCCGCCTTGCTTAAGCCTTTTAACTGCGCAAGGTATAATGCCTGCTCCCCGATCTTCATTTTTTTATACAATCCTCTTTCCTCAGGCATATAGCCAATTTTAATGGCATCCTCATCCGGCATAAATTTTTTG
>Ga0206806_1061_pt1 | contig 25669 bp, 23 predicted proteins | sample Alteio_BWOrgCont_60_FD_152911 | JGI IMG/M metagenome (GOLD analysis project Ga0206806, IMG submission 152911) | Enriched cells from forest soil in Barre Woods Harvard Forest LTER site, Petersham, Massachusetts, United States -... | ecosystem: Environmental > Terrestrial > Soil > Temperate forest >... | reverse complement strand
ACCTTTTGGAAACGACGGTCCAGTGCGCCATCTTTCTCAATGTACATACGGTATTCATCCAGTGTGGATGCACCTATGCATTGCAGGTCGCCACGCGCCAGAGCAGGTTTAAATATATTGGAAGCATCCAACGAGCCGGATGCACCGCCTGCTCCTACTATGGTATGTATCTCGTCTATGAACAGGATCACATCGCGGTTCTTTTCCAGTTCGTTCATGATCGCCTTCATTCGTTCTTCAAACTGTCCACGATACTTGGTGCCCGCCACAAGCGCGGCAAGGTCAAGACTGATAACCCTTTTATCAAATAATACACGGGATACTTTACGCTGTACAATGCGCAATGCCAAACCTTCAACAATAGCGGTTTTACCCACACCAGGTTCGCCTATAAGTATAGGATTGTTCTTTTTACGACGGGAAAGTATCTGCGATACACGCTCTATCTCTTCGTCACGGCCTACAATTGGGTCAAGGCTGCCTAATTCTGCGAATTTTGTAATGTCACGCCCGAAATTATCCAGAACGGGGGTTTTTGATTTTGCATTACCGGTAGCAGGCTTACGCTGTTGCTGGTATTGACGGCGTTCTTCGTCGTCTTCAAATTCTTCAGAACCCGGATCATTATAATCGCTGGTAGGGCTGCCACCTTGTAAAATGCTCAGCTCGCCCTTAAAACGTTCATAATCCACTTCATAATGATTAAGGATCTGTGTTGCCACATTTTCCTTGTTCTTTAGTATGGAAAGCATCAGGTGTTCCGTTTCCACTGTGGCACTCTTTAGCGCTTTGGCCTCAAGTACGGTGATACGGATCACTTTTTCTGCCTGCTTAGTCAATGGAAGACTATTGATGTTAGCGAGTGGTTTGTTGTTTTTATCTTTAATAGCCAGTTCCAGCTCCTTGCGCAGCTCAAACAGATCTACCTGCATTGTTTGTAAAACTTTCAGGGCCATACCATCACCTTCCCTGATGAGGCCTAATAATAAGTGCTCCGTGCCAATAAAGTCATTACCCAGCCTTAATGCTTCTTCCCGGCTGTAAGATATGATCTCCTTTACTTTAGGCGAGAAATTAGAATCCATGTATTACTCCTGTTTTTAAATAATAAAGTTAAGAATTTCAAAAGTATTTCAATATTGCCATTAGTTATAGAACTATTATTAGTTTAGCATATTACTTCCCGGCAAATGGTCTTCTTATATGTAATATACGAAGGAATGCGTTGTCTGGAGTATTTTTAAATTTATTTACAACTTTTTGTAAACGCAAAATGTCAAAAACTAACTATTAATTACTAAAATACTTATTATGCGATTCAAAATTGATACCAAAGATACTTTTGCCATAATAGAGCCTCTTGAAGATAAAATATCGGCTAATTTGGCAGGTGAATTAGTAAAACAATGGGAAGAAGTAAGGCAAAGCGGCAGTAAAAATTTTATTGTTGACCTGCAGCATTGTACAGGGATGGATAAAGATGCTATTGATGTTCTCGTCCTTTTACACGAAAAATGCTATAGCATGGATAGTTCCCTGGTATATACCGGTATCAATAAAACAGTGATGGCAATATTGAAAAAAGAAGAAAAGGACCTTCTGCTAAATATTGCTCCGCGTATGGATGAGGCAATTGACATCATCAGCATGGAAATACTCGAAAGGGATTTGTTTAGTGAGGAGTAATAAAATTGGAAAATTACAGGCACAAATATTGTATATCAGATCTTAGTGCTTTACTTTGGATCACTATGTATCACAATTGATGAAAGTAACTATACTCGGAAATAATTCAGCACTGCCAGCATTTGGCCGTCACCCTACCGCACAGGCGGTCACGGTGTACGGTGAGGTATTGCTGATAGACTGCGGTGAAGGTACCCAAATACAAATGCAGCGTTTTGGACTTAAATGGCGCAGCGTTCATCATATTTTCATTAGCCACTTGCACGGAGATCATTATTTTGGCCTGCCAGGCCTCATTAATAGTATGAGCCTGCTGGGCAGGGTAGCTCCGTTACATTTATATGCGCCTGCTGAACTGAAACCCATAATGGATGCAATACTGGAGGTGGCTGATACTGTTTTATCTTACCCGTTTTATTTTCATCCATTACCGGAAGGGAGTGCTCTGTTAGTTGATGATCCTTCATTCAGGGCTACCTGTTTCCCGGTAGATCATCGCATACAGTGCCACGGATTTCTGATAGAAAGAAAAACAAAAGGCAGGAAATTATTGCCGGATAAGTGTACTGAGTTCGGAATTCCGGCAGCATATTATGATCAGCTGAAGTTGGGTAATGACTACGAGCGTAAAGATGGCTTCCTGGTCAAAAATGAATGGGTCACCGAAGATGGCCCTTCCCCCAAAAAATATGCTTATTGTGCAGATACTTTATTTACGGACAGTTTTTTACCTGTCATACAAGGTGCTGACACCATCTACCATGAGTGTACCTACCTCGAAGCTGATGCTGATAAAGCAGTAGCCCGCTTTCACAGTACTGCAAAGCAAGCCGCAGAAATAGCAAAAAGAGCAAATGCAAAGCAATTATTGCTTGGTCATTTCTCTTCAAAATATAAAGACCTTGATCCCTTTCGCCAGGAAGCGGAAGTTATTTTCCCTAATGTGCAGGTAAGTATAGAGGGTTCTGTTTATGAAATATGAAACCCATTTCTGCGTAACTTCATCGAAGGAAAGTTGCCGGTCAATGGCCTATTTAAAATTAAAATGATCGCATAATGTTACCTCAATGGCAAACAGGTATTGTCACCCGGATAGAGCACCTTACCCATAATACACGCAGTTATTGGGTAAAACTGGAGGAAAGTTCCTTTAATTTTAAACCTGGCCAGTTTGTAACGCTCGACTTACCAATACATGAGCAGCGCAACAAGCGATGGCGCAGCTATAGCATAGCTTCCTTGCCTGACGGTACTAATTTAATAGAATTGATCATTGTGCATCTCAAAGATGGTGTTGCATCAAAGTATATTTTTGAGGAAATAAAAGAAGGCGATTCTTTCTTATTGCGTGGTCCCCAGGGCATTTTTATTCTTCCGGAGGGCATTGCAGATAAAGAGCTTTATCTCATTTGTACCGGAACCGGTATTGCACCGTTCAGGAGTATGTTGCAATACATCAGTCATCATCAAATACCACACAAGCGCATATACCTTATTTTTGGTACCCGTACCCGTGAAGACCTGCTTTATCCTGATGAGATGCGTGCGCTGGAAAGGGACTTACCCGCATTTACTTACATTCCCGTCCTTTCAAGAGAAGAATGGGAAGGAAATACCGGCTATGTCCATGCCGTCTATGAAAAACTCTGTGAAGCCCGGCAGCCAGTCTCTTTTATGCTTTGCGGATGGAGGGCAATGATAGACGAAGCTAAAGAGCGTATTTTAAAAATGGGGTATGACAAAAAAGACATCCATATAGAGATATATGGGTAGTATATAGTATAGATATAAATAAAAAATGCCGGGATATCCCGGCATTTTTTATTTATGTTTTTTGAATGAATATTAATTTGTCTTTGGGAATTCTACACCCACATATTTATTTACATCGATCTGCGTCATTGTAGAACCATAAAAATTATTGATACCGGAAATTATCTGGTTCGCTATAATAGCATACCCACGTTGAGTGAGTGTCAGGCCATCCAGTGAGAATGCACCGCCTGTAACAAATTGTGCATTATAATTTACACCATTAAACGTAATGCCTGTTGTCAGGGTCTTGAAATAACTGTTCATATCTATAAACGCTAAATGATAAGATACCGCTTCAGATTGGATAAAGGTATTGAATGCACTGGTAGCAACATCTATATCAGTAAGGTCATCTGTTGTAAGTACATACTGTGTAGGTATTGGTTTACTGCTTCCCCAGTTGGCACAGGTAAGAGAATCCTGCGGTACGCTTAATAATATCAATTCCCCGGGTATGGCTTGCCGGGTATGACCAGTCGCATCCTGAACCACAAAATAGTTGTTGCCAACCACGAAAGAATAATTAGAAGAATTGCCATAAAGTGCCGTAAGCGAATCAGCCTGTGTCTGGCGAGTAAGAACTAAACCGTTGGCAGGAACAGTAGTAAAAAATGGTAATGAACGGACATCAGGTATGTTCATAAGTGCGCCGTTTACACCGCCGCCGCCACCGCTGAGTGCGATATTCAGAATAGAATCATACAGGTGCTCAAACACTGCCGTCGGGCTTATGTCCGTTGCGGGATAAAGGTTTCCTGTAGGTACTGAATTACCTGTACCATTACCTACACCTCCGGCGGTGGCAAAGGATAAGATATCATTTTGGCCAAGCCATAAAGTAATAAAAGTAGGATGCAGGTTACGCACCATATAGGATAGTTCACTCATCGGCGTACCTGCGGGATTATTATAAAACCGTGCTGCATATGGGTTCACCTCTGCATAGGGCGCAAATGCGTAATCAACAACGCGTATTCCCGGTACAGAAATATTATTGATCTGGCCGTTATTGGTAGTGGCACTATATACTTCGTCTTGTGTGTTTAGTACATAACCCGGATAAAGGATAGGCGCCATTGACGAGTCCCCTGTGCATGGGTTATATGTTTCTCCTAATATATACTTAGCGGTAGGGTAGCCCTCTGTGCTATTGAGCAATGGTTGTATGAATGGCCCTTTGCAGCCTACCTGCCCAAATTGTTCAAAAAGACGTTCCGGATAAGAATTTAACTGCCCCGGAAGAGTAAGGCTGCCATCTGTGAAGCCGGCACTCAGCTCATTTCCTATTGCCATGTAATTGGTAAAATTGGCAGTACCTGGGGTTGCAGGGGTTGTAATATTTACACTCGGCTTACAGGCAGCAAACAATAATGCCATAGAGCCAATGATATATATCTTTTTCATTTCTTTTATTTTAAACGATTTTAAAAATTATAATAAAAGCCAAGACAAGTTGTAGCAGCTTCCGTTTGATAGGTACCGCTAAAATTCGCATAATCATAGCTTGCAGCACGTTTCATGCTGGTGGTACCTTCAAAGGCAGCTAGAATTGTAAATCTTGGTATTGGTTTTACTGATACGCCACAGGTAAGTACTACACGGTCGGCATCTGGTAGGTCTGGAGATACATAGCCATTGGTCACAGGAGTTGGGTCATATGCCCCACCAGCCATTATAGATACTACTTTACATAGTTTGTAATTAGCTCCTATTCTTGGTGTTAGTGTATTGCGGTAATGCCTTGGAGCATGCTCATTCTGCAATGAAGAAGTTGTTTCTGCGAAATTGATCCTTAATGAATCAAAAGAATTCCACCCGATATAATTTAAGTCGCATTGAAGGGTAAGGTTGCCCATGCGGTAGGCTACACCTAATGATGCTACCTGTGGTATAGGCAATTGTGAATCAAAATGAGTATTAGGGAAAGAACTGCTCAAAGAACCTGGTATATCAAATACAGCAGTTCCCGCAGTTACACTCATATTTACCTGTGAGCGGTAAGTAAGCCCTATCTGCAGGTTGTCGTTTACTTTCAGGTGTATGCCTGTGTTAAAGCCTACTCCGTTTGCTACGCCATGCAGGTTTGCCTGTGCGTCGGTATCATTTGTACCAGTTACTGGCAAAGCCTGGGCAATGTCCATGGACCCGGTTGCATAGATAAATCCTGCCCCTACAGACAGCATATCGTTCACGCGATAACTGATAGTTGGTTGGAAGAAAACCGCTTTTAGCTCTATATTCTCAACTACATACCTGCCTTGCCATGACTGGCCCCAATCCAGGCCGGTACCGGCAGGAGTATAAATGCCTAATCCTAAGGCGAATTTGCTCCCTTCCTGTATCGGGCCGCCTATATATACATTAAATGGGGTAAAAGTCTGCGATACAGATTTTGCAGAGCCCATTGTATTACCAAAGGCAGTGCTGGGCATAATCACACCCATACTGGCATACGCCTGTACTCCTTTGAGGCAGGCAAGGCCTCCCGGATTGTAATAAATGGTGGATGCGTCCCATGGCCATGCCACGCCGGTACCGCCCATCGCAACCTGCCTGAGGCCCTCTAGGTTGATCAGGTAACCGGAACCAAATGACGTTATTGTTGACAATAATAATGATGCTGCTAATAAGTGTTTCTTCATACTTGAGTTGTTAAAGATCAATTATATTATACCGTGTATGTCATTAATCGGTATTAAGGTAGCAAAATAAATTAAAAAACTATACTTTTTACAAAATCAATGCAAATATAAGCGTTAAGAAATGGCAATACCAATGGTTGCAACGCTTATTTTTATACTTTTTTCTGCCAGTAAGGCATGGGCGCAAGCCTCTATGGTAGCCCCTGAAGTGAGCACATCATCACATAAAATGATATGCTTACCTGCCAATGCCTCCTTGTCATATATTTTAAAAGCATCTTTCATATTCGCCACCCTTTCCGGGCGGGTCATGCTCACCTGGCTTTTGGTGTCCCGTATCCTTGATAAAAATTTATCAGATGCTGCTATCCCGAGTACATCTGAGATCCCTTCCGCTACAAGCATACTCTGGTTAAAACCACGCTTTGCCTGCTTGGCAGGGTGCAATGGCACGGGTATGATCATATCCACCGTTGATATCCAGGATGTTTCTTTAAGTGAGCGGCCAAACCGTTGGCCAAGGTAACTGCCGTTTTCCTGCTTCCCTTTATACTTCAGCCCATGCAGCAGATGTTGTAATAGGCCATCATTGGTAAAATAAGCAAAAGAAGTCGCATGGTCGAACGGGACCCTGCCGGCCAGCCGCAGCACTGTTTCATTGTTCTCTATATTATGGTACCCTGTTTCCGGGAGTTGCAGCGCACATCCTATGCATAATACCTGTTCCGTAGCCACCAGAGGCTTGCTGCATCCTTCGCACAAGCGCGGATAAAACAGGTGTACCATGCCCTGCCGCAGGTCTTTAAGGAATCGACTGCTCATCTTATAGGCTAAAATTAAAAAAGTTCACCGGATTGGCCCCACCCTTTGTTAAGAATAAATTATTATTGACTACATCGGTATTTAGTAATTTTGCCCACCAATAAACAGCAACAGATATTGAATACTAAAGAATTTATCGAAGCGGCGCTCGAAGAAGATGTGGCAGGTGGTGATCATTCTACCCTCGCCAGCATACCACCGGGTACAATGGGTAAGGCAGTATTGAAGATCAAGGATGATGGCATTATTGCCGGTATAGACCTCGCCGAAGAGATATTCTATTTTCTTGAACCGGCGGCAAAATTCACCCTGTTCAAAAAAGATGGGGATGAAGTAAGCAATGGTGAAACTGCTTTTGAGGTCTCGGCAAGCGTTCATACTATTCTCAAGGCAGAGCGTCTTGTACTTAATTGCATGCAGCGTATGAGTGGTATTGCTACCCTCACACGTAAATATGTCGACGAAATAAAAGGCTATCCTGCTAAAATTCTGGATACACGGAAAACAACACCCCTTTTCCGCGCTTATGAAAAAGCAGCAGTACACATCGGTGGTGGGGTAAATCACCGTATGGGCCTCTATGATATGATAATGCTCAAGGACAATCATATAGACTTTTGCGGTGGTATAGAAAAAGCAATCGAAAAGACCAATGCCTATCTAAAAGCCAATTCTTTGAACCTTAAGATAGAAGTCGAAACCCGTAATCTTGATGACGTAAAACGTGTCCTGGCAACCGGCAATGTGCATCGCATAATGTTGGACAACTTCACCCCGGAACAAATAGAAGAAGCCATGACCCTCATTGGCGGGAAATATGAAACAGAAGCATCTGGAGGTATAAACCTGGATAATATTGTTGCCTATGCCCGCACGGGTGTCGATTTCATATCAGTAGGAGCGGTCATTCATCACGCAGTAAGCATGGATTTAAGCCTGAAAGCACAGATACTATGAGCAAAAAGCATATCGTATTCATCATCAATCCAAAGTCTGGAGTAGAGAGGCAGAAGGAGATAGCAAATGGCATTGAAGCGCATCTCGATAAAGAGCAGTACTCCCATGAAATACTGAATACCGAATTTGCAAAACATGGCACCGTCCTCGCCAAAGAAGCTGCCCGCAACGGCGCGTATGCAGTTGTTGCAGTTGGTGGTGATGGTTCTGTGAATGATGTGGTACAGGGCCTTGCAGGTACAGATACATTGCTCGCTATCATACCAAAGGGTTCAGGCAATGGTATGGCGCGCACGATGCGCATACCGCTCAATACCAACGAAGCTATAAAAGTGATCAATAAAGGTAATGTCATAGCTATGGATGTAGGCTATGCCAATGGCCGTCCGTTCATCAGTAATGCAGGGGTGGCATTTGATGCGCTCATCTCTAAAAAATTTGCAAAGAGCGAGAAGCGTGGCCTGATGGTATATAGCTGGCTTGTTACAAAATACATGTGGCTTTATAAGGAACGTGATTTTACAATTACGGTTGACGGGAAAGAAATAAAAGAGCGCGCCTTCATGATAAACGTCGCTAATGGCCAGCAGTTCGGATATAATTTCAAGATAGCGCCCATGGCAGTTTATTCCGACGGTATTCTTGATCTTATCATCATCCGCAAATTCCCTAAAATATTGGGCGGTACGCTTGTAGTGCGTGCCATGAGTGGCACCATTGTCAAAAGCCCTTTTGTAAGGCACATCACCGGAAAAGAAATAACCATATCCAATCCCCTCTTAAAGCTCATGCAGACAGACGGCGATGCCCATGTTTGTGAAAGCGAAATTAAATTCACAATAAAGAAAGGCGCTCAGAAAGTAATTATCCCATAACCGAATCCGGATCAGTTTATTTTATCCGGTCAATGACCAGGGATGGCATTCCGGCTTTTTTTAGCTGTTTATCCAGCGCGGTTAATTCATCTTTTAAGTCGCCCCATTTTTTACTCTTCCATACTTTTTCATACAACAAGTGGGCACTATTGGCATCTGAGATATCCCGCTCTATAGGTGCCATATCTGAATTTTGTAATTCACCAAAAGCATGACCCAGTGCTTCATCTGCAGTATGGAAAGTTTCTTTTTGTTCCGCTACGGCAGGAGTATCCCTGCGTCCGCCCGGTTTTATTTGTTCATTGATATGGGCAATTGCATTTTGTATGCTGCGGTAAAACACTGTATCATTTGGTTTTGGGATATTGCTTAGCTGGTCTGATATGGTTTGCATCATTTTCTCGGCTTCCAGTATCTTCCTGCGTTCCTTATAACATCTGTAAGACAGATCATGTTGCTGCTGCAGGTCTTGCATACTTGTTTTGACACGTGGGTCCATGACAACACTAAAAGTTTCCGAATATACTTTTCCGTTCACGCTAAGTTTGGCAGTATACTTGCCGGGCATTGCCCACGGCGAGGTTGCTTCGGGAGCTGTGTTCTCATAGATGGCTGATATAGCATAGGCCGGCGGCACATTCAGTGGCTGATAATGCATGTCCCACAAAAAACGATGCGGCCCTGCTTTTGCTGAAAGTATTTGTTGTGGGCGTATCCAGTACGTTGGGATATTTACATCGGGTATCTTGTACAAGGTATCCTTCGAGCTATAATGTCTTACCACTTCACCAGCAGCATTGCAGATATCAAGTGTCACTTCTTTTTCCGCATTGTCCTTTAGATAGTATTCAATGATTGCTCCATCAGGTGGGTTTTCGCCTGTAGGCTCATCCGGTGGCAGTGGTGTGTCAGAATTCAGGTTCCACCTTACTCTATAAGCATTTTCCGGTTTGTATAATATCACATTCCGTTTTTCAATGCCGGCTGCTATTTGCCGTAGCGAAGTAATATCATCCATGATCCAGAACGAGCGCCCGTGTGTAGCAACAATAAGATCATTGCCTTTTATCGTCAGGTCGCGGATTGATGTCGCAGGCATATTCATCCGCAGCGATCGCCAGTTTTCACCATCATCAAAAGACACATATACCGCGCGCTCAGACCCGGCAAACAGCAAACCCTTACATTCAGGGTCTTCCTTTACCACATTGATGGGGTCATTTGGTAATCCGTTCACAATTTCCTTCCATGTTTTTCCGCCATCGTGTGTTCTTAAAATATGTGGTTGCAGGTCATCAAGCCTTATTCGGTTCACTGCAGCATAGGCGGTATTTTTATCCGTATGGCTGGCATCCATCAGTGATATTTTGCTCCAGGAGTTCACAGAAGGCGGGGTCACATTTATCCAGCTTTTCCCACCATCACGAGTTGTCTGTATCAGGCCGTCATCCGTACCCACCCATATGACATTGCTGTCCAGCGGAGACAGTGCTATCGTGTATATGACACCGCGTTGCGGCATTGTGGCCATAGCGTCTGTCCGGTATATGCCTATGCAGTCAGCTACATCATAAGTGGCGCGGGTAAGATCAGGGCTGATCGTTTCCCATTTATTACCGCCATCGTGTGTTTTGAACAATACATTTCCCGCAAAGAACAGTGTTTTGTTATCGGCCGGGGAAAATAAAAGTGGTGCCGTGCGCAGGTACCGGTAATTACCTTCGGGCGTTATATCCTGCACCTGTCCGGTGCGTTTATCATACCGGCTTATTTTTCCGCCGTATACAATATTCGGGTCACTGGGGTCAGCCACAACATAGCCATATTCCGATGCGCTCACCGGGTGCCAGTCCCGGAACGTTATGGCGCCGTCATTCCCGCGTGAGGAGATACCCACAGAGCCACTCTCCTGTTGCCCGCTGTATACATTATATGGAAAGGCATTGTCCGCGCTTACATGATATAGCTGCGCCGTAGGCTGGTTGTACCAGGAGCTCCATGTTTTACCGCCATTCACCGTCACGCCTGATCCCTGGTCGCTCGACAATAAAATAATATCAGGGTTCTGTGGGTTTATCCACAACCGGTGATAGTCATCCCCGCCCGGCGCACCTTTCCAGCCATCCCACGTTTTCCCTCCATCTGTCGACTTCCACACCACCACATTTGCATCATAGACTATATCAGCATTTTTCGGGTCCACTTTCACTTCTGCAAAGTCCGTCCCTCTGTCCCACAACCGCATATCGCCACTAAGTTTTGTCCATGAGTCACCACCATCATCACTGCGATAAAAGCCTCCCGACTTTTCTTTTGCACTCACCACTGCATAAAGCCGGTTATGCGCTGATGGCGCTATACAAAACCCTATTCTGTCCAGTCCCTCATCTGTATTTGGCAATCCATTCTTCAATTGCTTCCACGTGTTTCCGCCATCAGTAGATTTATACAATCCGCTTTTCGGCCCTGCCCACATCCCGTTTTCCCATGGTGCCAGTCTCCCTGCAAACATATCCGCGTACACAATGTTCGCATCAGTTGGGTCAATGGTCACCTGCACTGCACCCGTATTCTCATCAATATATAAAACCTGCTGCCAGGTTTTGCCGCCATCTGTTGTTCGGTATACGCCTCGTTCTTTATTTGGCCCGTAAGGATGCCCGAGTACCGCTACGAATACACGGTTCTCATTATTTTGGTCTACAGAGATACCACCTATCTGCAACCCTTCCTGCAGGCCAATGTGCTGCCACGTATTCCCGGCATCTACCGACTTATACATTCCGTCCCCCACAGAGAGGTCTGGCCGTTGCAATCCTTCTCCGCTGCCCACATAAATAGTATTAGGGTTAGATGGGGCCACGGCCACATCTCCTATTGAGCCTGTCGGCTGGTCATCAAATATGGGTGCCCATGTGCGCCCGAAGTCTGTTGTTTTCCATACGCCGCCATTGTTAACTCCTATGTAAAACACATTGGGGTGTTGCAGGTCCCCACTCGAGCCCACAGTCCTCCCTCCACGGTAAGGCCCTATCATACGCCATTTCAGGAAACCATATAAAGACGGATCCATTTGTTGTGCCTGTATATTGCTGCCGGCCAGCAATAAAGCTATGCACCATAGCACACTATATATCTTATTAGAGATCATCATCGTTTTTTATGCAGCAGATACCTGTGCCGGGGTTTAGTATCCACAATATTTAGCAATCCCTTTACACCACACGGCACAGACTTTTAATCAATACTTCAAAGCTAATACGGATTACTTTATTAAGTTAATTTTTTAAAATTCCGGTTTATGAAAACGATAAAATGTATGATAGCAGCGGCCGTTATTGGTACCGCCTTATTTACAGGGTGTAATAAGGATAATAGTATGGAAGAAACAGGCACAGGTACTACTGCTAATGAAACTATAAATAACGGAAATACCACCACCATAACTTACCGCCTCCAAACCATCCCCCTCCGCCAGGGTTCTTTAATACTGTGGGATAAGGGCTATATTAACGCGGCGAAGGACTTTTTTAATGGTTCACATATGGATGGCAATATGGTGCAACTGGATAAGTTCCAGGGAAAAGGATCACAAACAGTTGATTTGCTGGACAATCCGCTTTTAGGTACTGTAAGTGTTCCCTTTAATATGTATCTCGGTCTTTCCCTTTCCACACAATTAAATGCTGTTAACGGAGAAAATGCCTTGTTTCTGTCCGGGGTTACGAATATCAGGAATGGCTTTAGTGAAGTGATAACAGAGACACCTGTACAGGTCATTGTTGATGAACCGGTACTGTTAAGCAGTCAGCAAATGAATAATGTAGCAGTCCGGCAGCCTGCCGATGTTGCAACAATGGTACTGGATATGAACCTGCTTATAAATGGCATTGATCCACCCATGCTCCAAAAAGCAGAGATAACAAATGGGGTCATTATCATTTCCCGCAATTCTAACCCCAACCTGTATGGTTTGATCCTGACTAACCTGCAGCAAAACCTATTGCCTGTGCAAATTTCTCCACAGGCTGTACCTGTCAATCAACAACCCGGCCCTCAGATTGCAGCACCGGCCACAGCATCACTTAAGATCAATACTGGAGCGCTGCAACAAGGCCCCCAGAGTACTGCATCAGCATCACTTAAATAACCCGTATGATGCAAATACTAAAAACCACAGGAGTTATCCTGTGGTTTTTAGTATATTATTTTAAAACTCCGTTGTATTATTTTTCACCTCACCCCTCGCCATCCTCATTATACGCTGATGCTATACCCGTCAGGTCATATATTTTTTGTATCTCCTTTAGTATAGCTTTGAAATTGATATTCAGGTCTATCAGTATGCCGGTATGCAGGTCAAAGACCCATCCGTGCACTATTGGAAACCCTGTTTTCTGGTAGCGCTTTTGTACACCAGCAGTTTTTATCACATTGGTGGCCTGCTCCCGTACATTCAGTTCTACAAGGCGGTTATAGCGTAGTCTTTCGTCCGTTATAGCATCCAGCTCCAGGTGGTGCATGCGGTACACATCGCGTATCGTGCGCAGCCATGGGTTCAGCAGACCCATATCCTTGGGTGTCATTGCTGCTTTTACGCCCCCGCAGTCATAATGCCCGCATACGATAATGTGTTTTACATTCAGGTGTTTTACCGCGAAGTTGATCGCGGACATGACATTAAGGTCCGTATTATTTACCAGGTTGGCCACGTTGCGGTGCACAAATACATCCCCCGGCTCCAATCCCATTATCTCATTGGCGGGTACACGGCTGTCTGAGCAGCCTATATATAGGTAATCTGGTGTTTGGTCGCGGGCCAGTTTTTCAAAGAAGTCAGCGTCCTTGGCGGTCATTGCCGCCACCCAATTCTTATTATTCTCGAAGATCTGTTCGTAAGTAACCATGGTTGTGCGAAAGTAAAAATCGAAGGTAATAGAATTTATCGTTTTGCTTATTCGTAGTAAGTTATTTTCCTGTGAGTACCATTTTCTAATGTGTCGTTTTTATACACCCATTTTTTCAGCCAATTGCCGTATATATCCTTATTTGTATATTTAAATCTAATGCTATCGATCGCATTTTTACGTCCTTCTATGCAAGTTTGTTGTGTTTTATTATCGCTATCATCGTATTTAAACTGGTCCTCCAATGTATCTGTAATGTTGGTAAAGTTGCTGGAAATTATGTTCCCTCTATCATCATGTACAATTGCAAACGTCCTCAAAGTTAACTGTCCTTGCTCAATTAAACTTTTCTGTATGACATTACCTTTTGAATCAAGACTGTCAATAAATTTCGAGTCAGGAAAATTGTCCTCATCTCTTGCGTATAGGTCATAGCCTACCTCATGGCGATTACTATCATAATTATAAACATAGGTAAACCTCAATGTGTTTCCAGGCCTATAATAATATTGCTTCTCTATTTTACCATCAGTGTAATACGTGAAAAGTGATTTGTATTTAAATGCATTTTCACCATCAAAACCGTCTACTTCAATTTCATTGCCCTTATTATCAAATTTGAATATAATCACCCATTCCAGGCGCGTATATCTGATACCAGAAATTTCTTTAGTAGAATAGCCAGAATCACAAATAGTTTTCACATTGCCATATATTTTTTCATAGTCTATATATACGGAACGATATAAACCTTCTTCTATTGTCTTAAGATGCACAATAGGCTTATCCATATGTTTACATGAAAAAATACATATAAACGAAAGGAATATGCTGATATATCTCATAGTGGATAATTGTCCCGGTATAAATATACTATATGAACAGTTCGGGTACAATCTTTAGTAGTAATCGGCAATAATATTTCTTAAACAAGCGATATAAGCTATTTTTACGGGACAAAAACGAAGACTAATGAAATTAGTTACTTATTCAAAAAATGGCAACGAACAACTGGCTTTTTATATCGCCGGTATGCTTTATGATACCAATGCTGCCAATAGTAGCCTGCCTGGCACTATGAGTGGTCTGCTCAGCGGTTGGGAGCAGCACATTGCGGCTATGCACAGCACAGACCAGGATATTAAGGGCGGAAAGAATAAAGCAGTATCAGTTCCTTATGCAGGTGCAGCTATCATGGCGCCCGTGCCATACCCTACATCCTGCCGCGATGGTTATGCATTTCGTCAGCACGTTGCTGCCGCACGCCGCAACCGCAAGGTGGATATGATCGCTGAGTTCGACCAATACCCCATTTTCTATTTCACTAATCACAATGCCATACAGGGCCCCGGCCCCATACCGGTAATGCCGGATCATCTCAAAAAACTTGATTTCGAACTGGAGGCGGCAATAGTTATTTGTAAAAAAGGCAGGAACATCACCGCTGCCCGGGCCGATGAGTATATAGGCGGCTACATGATCATGAACGATATGAGCGCCCGCACCCTGCAGATGGAAGAAATGCTGCTCAACCTCGGCCCCGCAAAAGGCAAGGATTTCAGCACCGTTATTGGCCCCTGGCTGGTAACACCCGATGAACTGGAACCATATAAAATACCCGCTAAGCCTAACCATACCGGTAATACTTACAACCTCGGTATGAAGTGCCTCGTCAATGGCATACAGGTCAGCGAAGGCAATATGGGCGATATGGACTGGACATTTGCAGAGATTGTAGAGCGCTGTGCATATGGCGCAGATATACTTCCCGGCGATGTCATTGGCAGCGGCACAGTAGGCACAGGCTGCTTCCTCGAGCTCAATGGCACCGGACTCCTCCACGACCCTGCATACAAACCCCAGTGGTTGCAGGATGGCGATGTTGTTGAAATGGAAATAGAAGGACTTGGACATTTGTCCAACACCATCGTAGCCGAAAAAACCGACTGGAGCATACTCGCACTCAAAAAATAATTTAAATGCCTTTTCTCCACAGATCTCGAGCATGGTTACGTAGCATCTCCCTCTCCCTTGGAGAGGGTCGGGGAGAGGTCTTTCATCATACATCTTTTCCTCGCGTAAAGCTGCGTAATAGCTCCCTCTCCTTCGGAGAGGGTCGGGGAGAGGTCTTTCTTTTTATATGGACCAAAACACAACAATCGGTATCATAGGCTCCGGCGCCATGGGCGCGGGCATAGCACAGGTTGCAGCAATGGCTGGCCACCAGGTGGTTGTCTATGACAATAACGCCACCGCGCTTGATAAGGCGCAAAAGAGCCTCGCCGCCACCCTGCAAAAACTACAGGAAAAGGGCAAGGTCACATCTGCTGCTGACGTGCTGCAACGTTTTTCTTTTGCCACTGATGTTGCTGCTTTCAAAGATTGCGGCCTCATCATAGAGGCCATTGTAGAAAAACTCGAAATAAAGAAGGCTGTTTTTGCAGAGGTCGAAAAAGTAGTTGCCGGTACCTGCATACTTGCCAGCAATACATCTTCTTTATCCATTACTTCCATAGCGGCGGCATGCAGCATCCCCTCCCGTGTGCTGGGTCTGCACTTTTTTAATCCTGCCCCGCTTATGGCATTGGTAGAGATTATCCCTGCTATACAAACGGATCCGGCGCTCATACCGCGCTCAAAAGAGTTGATGATCAAATGGGGCAAGACACCTGTAATAGCGAAAGACACCCCCGGCTTTATTGTCAATCGCGTTGCCAGGCCATTTTATGGCGAGGCTATCCGCATTCTCGAAGAAGGTATTGCAGACATGGCTACCATAGATTGGGCCATGACGGAGATTGGCGGCTTCCGTATGGGCCCCTTTACACTCATGGACTACATAGGCCATGATGTCAATTATGTGGTCACGGAAACTGTCTTTCAGTCTTTCTTCTACGATCCCCGTTACAAGCCCTCTTTTTCCCAAAAACGCTTATTAGAGGCTGGCTGGCTGGGTCGTAAAAGCGGAAAAGGCTTTTATGACTATACACCCGGTGTCGAGCTGCCAGCGCCAAATAAAGATGAAGTTTTAGGCACACAGATATTCGAGCGTATCCTTGCTATGCTCATAAACGAAGCCGTAGATGCCTGCTATCTCAATATTGCCACAGCAGCAGATCTTGAAATAGCAATGACCAAAGGCGTTAATTACCCCAAGGGCCTATTGCACTGGTGCGATGAATGGGGTGCAGACAAATGTCTTGAAAAATTAGACAGTCTTTACCATACCTATCACGAAGACAGGTATAGGGCAAGTAAATTATTGAGGGATAATGCTATTAAAAAAGATTCGTTTTTTCCATAGGGTTTTGAGAATGAGGAGATTAATACCATTTGCGTCACACAAAAAATATTATTTTTGTATAAACAAACCTTTCAGGCCCATATATGAAATACCTGCTCTTAACGCTCTGTCTTGTACTCATTTTTACATCCTGCAAGAAAAAAAATAGCGCATCTCCCGTAACGCCAACCTATACTAGTGCCCAGATTTGGGATAGTCTTCACTTACAATATGAGCATAAGTATTGGTTGACCGAAGAGGGGGGGTATTTTGCAATCGACACTATAATTTTTCACTCAGACGGATCCATTACTGAATTTCATGATATTTATTATTATCCGGGGGCATTAGATAGTGTTCGTTATAAACCAAATGGTATTTGCTTACACGTTACCGCCCTGCATACATATTACGATACTGGTTTTGCCATTCAGTACCAGCCATTATTAGATTCTGCTCTTGGATATTACTTACATGATATGATGTTAGGTGATACGCTTTACCAGAATTTCGGACACTACTCCAATCAGGGTTCTGGCGGTTATTTATACTATGGTCAGCTCTATATCAATAAATATAATTCTGCATCAATTGAAGGTTAGGAGCATTAATATACCGCGAAAGTGTCATAAAACATTATGTATTTCGTTATGAACACATAATTTTTACCTCCCGATTTTTGAATGTTCTTCTTATACAGCGTAAACATTAAAGAGCAAGTTGTGTCAAATGGAAGGGCACTTAATTGAGATGGCGTCAACGTTATCATAGGGTCTAATGCTGAACTCGTAGCGGTTGCTAGGATCAGGAAATGCACGACATCAAAACCTTCATAAAAATAAATTACACTTATTGACGCAGAATCTGCACCGATTGCATTTGCACCCAAGGGTACACTAAAGCCTGCACTGCGGGTAAGTGAGGTAGCAATAGTATCAAGGTATTGTGGAAAAACTGCAGAGAAATTATATGATATAGCCGGTATAGTACCAAAACCAGATACTTGCCATGATATATTATTCCCAAAGCTGGACATCGCCTTGTTAATATAATTAAATTGGGGTAGTTGGTATCCTGTAAAATAAAAATTATTAGGGTCTAAAAAAGGACTACTTTGAATTAAACTTGCTCCGTTACATAAAACATTCCCTGCACCGGTTATTATACCACTGTCATTTGCAAACGACGCAAATGCATAATTGGTAGTATCGTGTGGGAGGATATTATCACTACCATAACTACTTCTACCACCAAATTCATACTTGCTGTCACATTCCATTATTCCCCATATTGTATCGGCATAACCCGGATAGGCAACTGGATTGATAGTAACTATTATCGGGGCAGCATTATTACTTGATTTTTTACATGCACTGAAAACAACAACTAAGGAGATAAGAGTTAACAGAAGAATGTGTTTATGCATAAGGGCAGGTTTTTCTCAAAAATACAAAAACAGATCAAATTATCTCCTTGGTTATCAGATCACTTCAGCATGTATTTTTTCAAAAACACTTCTTCGTGAAATAGATTTACAATGAAAAAATTCCGTGCAATCCGTGCAAATTTTTTTTATCCGTGATTCAGACAAAATGAACAAAATTAAATAACATCAATAATATACCTAAAGCCCGCTCCCACAGCCTCGTTTGGCGCGGGTGTTTTCCACCCGTCTTGGCCTCCTCAAGTGTTTTTCTTGCGAATCCTCCTGCTCACCTCACTACCAATATACCCACCAATAATACTTCATGGCAATCTTTCTTTATCGGCCATAGCTTTTCAGCGAAGGCGGATAATCAGGCAAATCGTGGTTCAGACATTATAGCCCCCACATTTCATCACATTCAATCACATTTTCCACATTTATTTTACCATTATAACATACCTCAAACCCGCTACCAGAGCCGATAAAAAATATTGTTGGGCCCAACTCCCAGCACATCAAAATACCCTGGTCTACCTTTGTATCTGAACAAAAAATAAACTAAATGGAAAATAAAAGGTTTTACCTGTACCTCGTAACTCGCGGCTTACGCAACAGCTTCTCCCCAACCTGCCCTGAGCGGCAGCCGAAGGGGAGAGGTCTCTTAAATTCAAATTCAGACAATTTCATTTATGTATAAGTATAATTTCATATTCAATGCGTTTATACCAAAATATTCGCCCTTGGCGTATAAAAAGTCGGGGAAATTAACATTTGAAAAATGCAGTGAAAATAAATTTATGTATAACTACATTTTTTACACTACACTTTTATTAAAAACCAGCTTACTAAATTATGACTCACGATTATCTACTACACCCCGATTAAAGTTTTTGTACTTTACATAATAATATCAAAAACGTATGCTCAGTATCCGCAACATCGTAAAACAATATGCCGGCCAGCGCGCCCTCGACGATGTAAGTATTGAAATAGAAACCGGAAAGGTCTTTGGCTTGCTCGGCCCCAATGGTGCCGGTAAAACCTCACTCATACGTATCGTTAACCAGATCACCGCGCCAGATTCTGGCGAAATATTTTTTAACGGTGAAAAACTCAGCCAGGTACATGTGGAGCGCATCGGTTACCTCCCGGAAGAACGAGGTTTGTACAAAAAAATGGAGATAGGTGAGCAGATCGTATACCTCGCCCGTCTCAAAGGGCTTACCCGTGCCGATGCCATAAGCCGCGCAAAACAGTGGTTCAGAAAACTGGAGATAGAAAGCTGGTGGAACAAAAAAATAGAAGAGCTTTCCAAAGGCATGCAGCAGAAAGCACAGTTTGTGGCCACCGTACTGCATGAGCCGGAACTGCTCATATTAGATGAGCCCTTTACCGGCTTCGATCCTGTAAATGCCGATATTATAAAGCGGGAGATATTAGAACTCAACCAAAAAGGCGCAACCATAATTTTCTCTACACACCGCATGGAGTCTGTAGAGGAGCTGTGCGATTCTATTGCATTGCTCCACCTGTCTCACAAAATACTGGAAGGCAATGTAAAGGCCATACGCAATACTTATCGCAACGGCACTTACCTGCTCGAATACGAAGGAGCTAAACAGCACATCAATGGCGATGCCCCATTTACTGTTTTGTCCGAGACCAGCCTCGATGGCTGCCAGCAATTGATGTTGAAAATAAATACCGGCAACAAAGTAAATGATATACTCAGCTATATGATGCCACTGGCAGGTATAAGCAGGATCGAAGAAATAATTCCCACCATGAACGAAATATTTATCCGCACAGTAAGTAAATCAAACTAAACTATGAACAAGGTACTACTTATCATACAGCGCGAATATTTTTCCAGGGTAAGGAAAAAGTCTTTTATCATTCTCACCATATTGGTGCCTGTTTTATTTATAGGCATGTTCAGCCTCATCGGTTATCTTGCCGTAAAAGGCGATGATTTTAGTGACAGGAAAAAAATTGAGGTGATTGATGAAAGCGGCACATTTGCGAATAAACTCAAGAACTCAGGCACAATAGAATACAGCTACTCAAACGAAAGTTATACGACTGCCAAAACAAAATTCATTAATGATGGTTATAACTATCTCCTGCACATACCTGCTTCACTTTCCGGCATAGAATTATTCAGCGATAAAAAACCCAGTGCCACTACTATCGATGCGGTGGAGTCCGGTCTTACAGGCATATTGCAGTCTCAGCGTCTGCAGGCTGCCGGCATTGATACTGCTGTATTGGCAAAGGCGCAGCAGCATGTATCACTTGTGGCAAAACAAATGACAGCCAATGGTGAAAAAGATGCACAGACCTATACGGCGTATGCCGTGGGTTTGTTGTCCGCCTTTCTTATTTATATATGCCTGTTCATTTATGGTACACAGGTTATGCGGGGTGTCATAGAAGAAAAAGTAAGCCGCATTGTAGAGGTCATCATTTCTTCCGTTAAGCCATTCCAGCTCATGCTCGGAAAGATAATTGGGGTGGGTATGGTAGGTATTACCCAGTTTGTCTTGTGGATTGTCATCTCCATTGTGCTTTCTATGGTTGGTGGTACCCTGATGATGAAAAATGCTGCGCACGCGCGTACAGAGCAGGTGGCGCAGATGCAAAAGGCAACCGGCGCGCAGGCCGTGCCGCCCCCCGATAACAACATGGCAGTGATCATGCAGTCCATAGAAAGTATACCCATTGCTTATACCATCGCCTGCTTCCTGTTTTATTTCCTCTCTGGCTATTTATTGTACAGTGCCATATTTGCCGCGGTAGGTTCCGCCGTTGATAATGAGACGGAGACACAGCAGTTCATGTTCCCCATCACATTGCCACTTATTTTTACGTTTGCGGTATCCCAGAGTTTTATCATCAATAATCCGGATAGTTCCCTCGCAATATGGTTATCCATGATACCATTTACTTCGCCTATCGCTATGATGATCCGTATTCCGTTTGGTGTGCCTGCATGGCAGTTGGCCACATCAATGCTGCTAATGGTTGCAGGTTTTTTATTTACCACCTGGGTTGCAGGGCGTATATACCGCGTAGGTATCCTCATGTACGGCAAAAAAGCAAGCTATAAAGAACTCGTTAAATGGTTTTTTTACAAAGAATAAGCTTCTTTAAAACAATAAAAAATTATAAATGGTAGTTATCTTGCAGTGCGTTTTATGAAGAGGACAATAAAAAAATATTCTTGTACTACCCTTTTATGCATTGCTGTTCTTTTATGTACTACTGGCTATAGCAGTGCGCAGATAGAGCTATCCTCGGGCATAGACATGAGCTACCCCTTTCTTCTCAACAGCAGCAATACCCGGCTCAACTACGATCAGATCAGCTTTGGGCTCCGCTTCGGTATAGCCTACAAGCCGCCACAAACACAGTTCTTCCCCATACTCAATGTTTCATTTGGCAGAACAAGGCTCCCCATAAAACAATTTGATGAGAATGTGGCCGCCCTCAATTTCAACTACCTGAATGTCATGGCCAATGAAAACTATATCATCCGCTTCCCTACCAGCGAGATATATCTTTACGGAGGTGTTGGCTTTTCCTACCTCATGCCGAAAGGCATAACGATTACCGGCCCGGGCGGTGGCACAAAGGAAGCAGTAATAGATTCAACCTTCAATCTCAGCAATACCTTTCCCGCCATCAATCTCGGCTTTGAGTATAATTACGGGGATGCCACAGGTAAAGACCTTTATCTCACTATGGGCATAAACGTCCAGTATATTCTGCTCCTCGCTGAAAGAAACACTTATTACATTTCCATTTACCAGGGCACACTGCATAATAGCTACGTAGGCAACTTCACCGGCAATGTCATCAGCCCCGGCTTTTATATTGCTATCCATTACCTCCTCCATCGAAAAAAAGGAAGTAGCATGTACCTCTAAAAAAACGCTGTGTAGTGGAAAATACTTTCGTGGTTACAGCAATGCCAACAACTTAGATCAGTACAGCCATATCATGGATTCCCTTGAAAAAATATAGCGAGCCTAGAAAAACAGGAACTTCTTTTTCTTCTTTACCACCCGCACCTTCAGCATACGTATATCTTTGTTAGGCCGGTCATGGCTGTCACGGGGCTCATTGGCTATCTTATCTACAATGTCCATACCCTCTATCACTTCACCAAACACAGTATAGTTCCCGTCAAGATGTGGCGTGCCCCCTTGTGTTTTATATACCTCACGCTGTTCCGTAGTATACTTTCTGCCGTTACGTTTTGAAAGCTTGTCCAGGTCATCATCAGTGAATTTTTTCCCCACAACAATATAGAACTGGCATGCAGAGCCTGACTTATCAGGAGTGTTGTCACGGGCCACACCCACAGCGCCACGCTTGTGGTAGTCGGTATCGTTTATCTCTGCAGGTACTGTATAGCCCAGTCCGCCTTCACCCAGCATTTGTCCCGGCTTGGCATGCTTTGAGGTAGAGTCCCCGCCCTGTATCACAAACTGTGGGATACAGCGGTGAAATATCGTACTGTCATAATAATGCTCCTTGGCCAGCTTCACCATATTGTTTGTATTCAGTGGTGTATTGTCATACAGCATGATCACGATCTTGCCATATTCGGTTTCAATAGCGATTTTATTCTTTTGTGCGAATGAACTTACAGCTACAAAGAACAGGGTAAACAACAGCAGTAATTTTTTCATTAATATATTTTTAATCAGGTAAATGTAATAATTTTCATAAAACAGGGTTGGAAGGCTGCCTATCTTTTTTCCTGGCAAAGTTCTATAAGCACACCATTTGTAGTTTTAGGATGCAGGAAGCAGACCAGTTTATTGTCAGCGCCATCCTTAGGGTTTTCATTCAAAAGCTCAAAGCCCAGGGCAGCCAGTCGCTTCATTTCTGCTTCGATATTTTCCACCTCAAAGGCTATATGATGTATACCTTGCCCTTTTTTATCTATGAATTTTGCTATTGGGCTGGTATCGCTCGTTGCCTCAAGCAGTTCTATTTTTGCCTCCCCCGTCTGGAAAAAAGCCGTGCTCACCCCTTCAGTAGCAACCACCTCTGTCTTATAGCAAGGTGTATTTAATAGCTGCTCAAATAACGGGATCGAAACGTTAAGTTCTTTAACAGCTATGCCAAGGTGTTCTATTTTCAACATTGTTTCAGGCCTTTTTTGAATTTTGAATTTTTAATTTACAGAGTATAGTTTTTACAAATAGGGTTATATATAATCATAAGTCTGCAATAAGTGTCCAAAATAGCACTTTTGGCGTAACTTTGTACCAAATCTCCGTGAAACGGCAAATATATGAATTCGAAATTCCCGATATATCTCGATAATAACGCCACTACACCAATGGATCCGCGAGTGCTGGAAGCAATGCTGCCTTATTTTGTTGAAAAATTTGGTAATGCAGCCAGCCGTAATCACTCCTTTGGTTGGGTAGCAGAAGAAGCTGTAGACTATGCTCGTGAGCAGGTGGCAAAACTTATCAATGCTGATCCTAAAGAGATCATCTTTACATCAGGTGCCACAGAAGCAGACAACCTCGCTATAAAAGGGGTTTATGAAATGTATTCTTCAAAGGGCAATCATGTCATCACCTGCACTACGGAGCATAAAGCAGTATTAGATACTTGTAAGCACATAGAAAAAATTGGTGGGCAGGTAACTTATCTGCAGGTTAAGGAAGACGGCCTTATTGATCTGCAGGAACTGGAAAACGCAATTACAGATAAAACTATACTTATTGCTATCATGTATGGCAATAACGAAATAGGAGTGATACAACCTATTCGCGAGATCAGTAAAATAGCCCGTAAGCACGGCGTACTGTTCTTTACAGATGGTACCCAGGCTGTAGGTAAAGTTCCTGTTGATGTAAATACAGATGGCATAGACCTTATGGCATTCAGCGGTCATAAAATGTATGGACCTAAAGGTGTTGGTGCATTGTATGTACGGCGCAAAAATCCACGTGTAAAGGTTACTTCACAGATGGATGGCGGTGGCCATGAGCGCGGTATGCGCAGTGGTACACTTAATGTACCGGCAATAGTAGGCTTTGGTAAAGCATGTGAGCTGTGCATGAACGAAATGGAAGCGGAAGGAAAACGCCTTAGTAAAATGCGTGACAGGCTGGAAGCCTCCCTTATGGAACTGGAAGAAGCTTATGTGAATGGGAACAGGGAACACCGCCTGCCACACACAACCAATATATCCTTCAAATATGTAGAAGGCGAAGGACTTATGATGGGATTCAATAAAGATATAGCATTGTCCAGCGGCTCTGCCTGTACTTCTGCATCTCTTGAGCCATCCTATGTGTTAAAAGCACTGGGCCTTGGCGATGACCTTGCACACAGTTCACTACGTTTTGGCCTCGGCCGGTTCACGACTGATGAACAAATAGACTTTACCATCAACGCGATTAAAAATACAGTATTGAAATTACGTGAGATGAGCCCACTATGGGAAATGTATAAGGAAGGTGTAGACATTAACGCCATTGAATGGGCGCATCATTAATAAATCAATTAACAACCAGGGAATCTAAAATTGCCTGTATTATAAATATAAAAAGTAAATAAAATAGCAAGCAGATAGGAGACAGTTTTCATATTTGCACATTATCAGATTTTCAAATTAATAACCATGGCATACTCAGATAAAGTTATAGATCATTATTCTAATCCTAAGAATGTAGGTACATTAGATAAGGCAAAGAGCAATGTGGGCACGGGCCTTGTAGGTGCTCCGGAATGTGGCGACGTTATGCGTCTGCAGATAGAGGTAGATGAAGAAAGTGGCCTTATAAAAGATGCTAAATTCAAAACTTTCGGTTGTGGTTCTGCTATCGCATCTTCTTCCCTTGCTACCGAATGGCTGAAAGGTAAAACCGTAGACCAGGCACTCACTATAGACAATATGGACATAGTAGAAGAGCTAAACCTGCCACCTGTTAAGATACATTGTTCCGTACTTGCAGAAGACGCTATCAAGGCGGCAATTAACGACTATCGTGTGAAAAACGGATTACCCGAATTGATCGCCGAAAAAAAGGCGCATTAATTCCCGGTATTGTGAAATGGGGCGATGATCGCCATAAAAGTATTTTCAATGATCTATGTAAGTGACAAAGCAAAAGAAAAAGTAGTTAAACTAAAGCAGGATTCAGGCTTGGGTGATGATTATTTTCTTCGTGTAAGCGTTGTAGGCGGCGGCTGCTCCGGTCTTTCATACAAACTTGACTTTG
>Ga0206806_1060_pt1 | contig 25742 bp, 22 predicted proteins | sample Alteio_BWOrgCont_60_FD_152911 | JGI IMG/M metagenome (GOLD analysis project Ga0206806, IMG submission 152911) | Enriched cells from forest soil in Barre Woods Harvard Forest LTER site, Petersham, Massachusetts, United States -... | ecosystem: Environmental > Terrestrial > Soil > Temperate forest >... | reverse complement strand
CCGATATTGTACGCATACGCACTTTCATTACCAATATGACCCGGTATGAAGAAGTATTAAAAAGCCAGGGAGAGGTATTTGAAAACATTCGGCCCGCAGCTACTTTAATTGAGGTAAGCGCCCTTATTGATGAAAGGCTGTTGGTAGAAATAGAGGTTGATGCAGTAATTGAATAACCTGTATTATTCCGCGCCTAATCTTTTTAAACCATTGTGGGCTTCCTGCAAATTTTTATCAAGCCCAAGCGATTGTTTAAACCTGATAATGGCACTGTCTTTATTGTTCATCATTTCGTAGCAACGAGCCTGGTAATAATAAGCATCGGCGTAAAGGTTATTAATAGTTGCGGCAAAGTTAAACACTTTAAGCGCATCGGCGTATTGCCTGTTGTCAAAGTAAACCATTCCTTTTTCGATATAGGCTTCCATATAGGTGTAATTGTCGGCAATGCATTCATCAAATTTTTGCAAGGCCTCATTGCGCTTGCCGGTGCGGGCATAATAAATGCCGGCGATAAAGGCACTGTGTGCATCGTATTCCTTACCAAGCGCCATGCTGGTAACCCTTGAGCATATAAGCAATGCCCGCGGGTTTTTGGTTTCGGCATACAGGTTAGCCAGATCAAGCAGGCCGTCGGGGGATTCGTATATATGCAAAGCCCTTGCGTAACTCTCCATCGCCGCAACAGTATCTTTTGCGTCCTCGGCAATGGTGCCACGGTTAAGCCATAGTTTGTAATTACTGGTGTCTTTTGTAACCAGTGTATCCATTTGTTTTAGCGCTATTGCCGGCATGCCAATACTGTCTAATGCAAATGCCAACCGTAAACGAAAATTAATGCTATCCGGGTTTTCCTTTATAGCCTTATACAGATTGACAACCTCCTTTGGCATTGCTGCTGAATAGACATCGTGTTTATTTATATCAGTTGTGCTGTTGCCATTACAAGCTGTTAGCATTATACCAATTACCAGAATAGCGCAGGTACATCTTTTCATGTTGCAAAAATAAAGGCCCGGTTGGTGTTTTATTACGTTTTTGTTACTCAACGCATTGTTGTAACCGCTTATTTTGCAAAAAATTACAATAATGATGTTTAATAAGCATAAAGCCGGCATAGGCCTGATACTTCTGCTTATGCGGTTACCAATTTGTGCTCAATCCGATACCCTGCATTACGCGGAGGAGAAGCATTTTAAAAATGTACAACAATTAACCACTGGCGGCGATAATGCAGAAGCATACTGGAGTTATGACAGTAAACATGTTATTTTTCAGCGCACAAACCCTAAAGAAGGCATTACCTGCGACAGGATGTTTTTGGGTACTATTCCCGTTTATAACCAGCCTTTTACCTACAAGCAGGTAAGCAGTGGTAAAGGCCGCACTACATGTGGCTTTATTATGAAGGATGGCAAACATATTATTTATGCGTCAACACATTTAGGTGGTGACAGCTGCCCGCCTTTACCAGACCGCAGTAAGTTTAACAACCGCTATATATGGCCTATTTACGAGAGCTTTGACATTTTTATGGCTGATACCAGCGGACACATTATTAAGCAGCTTACCAATACCCCGGGTTATGATGCTGAAGGCACGCTTAGCCCCGACGGCAAAAAAATGATATTTACCAGCATGCGTAATGGCGACCTTGATTTGTACATAATGGACCTAAAAACATACAAGGTTACCCAAATAACCCATGAGCTTGGCTATGATGGTGGCGCATGGTTTAGCCCTGACGGCAAAAAAATAGTATGGCGTGCAAGCAGGCCAAAAACAGATGCAGAGATAGCCGATTACAAAGACTTACTTAGTAAGGGGCTTGTAGCACCAATACAAATGGAAGTTTTTGTTGCAGATGCCGATGGCAGCCATGTACAGCAAGTAACACACCTTGGGCAGGCAAACTGGGCGCCGAATTTTACACCAGACAGCAAACACATTATTTTTTGCAGTAACCACGAGTATAAGCGCGGCTTTCCTTTTAATATGTACCTGATAAATTTTGATGGTAGTGGTATGGAAAAAATAAGCCGTGACAAGGGTTTTGACGCTTTCCCAATGTTTAGCCCCGATGGTAAAAAAATAATGTTTTCCTCAAACCGCAATAATGGTGGCGGACATGATACCAATGTGTTTGTTGCGGAGTGGGAGAATTGATTGCGGATTGGCGATTGCAGATTGCGGATTTGACTAGCCCGAAGTTGTACAGCACAAATAAGCCACGTGGGATTAAAATCGGTCGTGGCTTATTTTTTTTCAGATACTCTTTGAAGGCTATGATTCAGTTGCAAAAGAAAATTAATATAACCTCCACAGACAAATCCGCAATCTGCATTTAAAAATCAAACCCTAACGCAAAATACCAAACCGGGCTGCCCCTGAAGAGGCCGTCCATTGGCCATCCTGCATCAACCTTTAGAAAATACCCTAACAAGGTGCTGCGTGCGCCAAAACCGTAGCCCCCTGCAAATGGCCCAATGCCTCCTGCCCTCTCGCTAAATGTAACCGGCTGCTCAACAGTTGTATAAGTTGGCCTTTCTATGTTTTTGAGCGAGCCTGCCCAGGCAGTACCCAGGTCAATAAACTGTATTAACTGAAAGTTGCGTATAAAGGCATTGTTAATAGGTTTATTAAAAAAGGTTGTAAATATAGGTAGCCGCAACTCACTATTTATAACCATTGCATTATTACCATTGGCAATATTTTGTGTAAAGCCACGCATATTTATAGCCAGCGACTGGTACGCGTAGTTTTGCGAGAAGTCAGCCGGCGTGTTTTTATTAAACTTGGGGCTTATCCATCCATCTACACCACCGAGGTAATAAATTATTTTGGCATCGCCAAACGAAAAATCTCCAGCAGCCCTTACAGCCCAAATAAAGTTTCGGTATATTTTGTAATAATTCCTGGCATCAAAACCCAGGTTGTAAATAGGCTTTCCTGTAGATTTAACCACGGCTGAATTAGAGCCCTGGTTGGTTAATGGAAAATCCATATCCAGGTATACTTTCCACCTGAGGCCGTTCCAAATATTTTGAACAGGGTTTATCGTATTATCGTGCACAAATTCAAAATGGCTTAATCCCGTATAGTTCATTGAATCTTTAACTGGTAACCCATTCGGGTCAGACTGAAGCGTTAGGTTATTATATGGCTTTAATACCGCCCTGTCTGACCGGAAGCCAAACATGGCCCTTATACTGTTAACCTCGTTAGTTGGAAATGAAAGGTTTAGCTGGTACAGGTTAGTGTATAACCCGTTATCAAAAGCATAGTAAGGCGGGTCTAAATTTGTGAAAAGGCCCGAAAAGTTGTTAATATTGCTGCGGTAGTAAGTTAGCCCCCAATCAAGCCTGCGGCGGAAGTTTTGAAATGAGAAGAATATGTCTTTATCTGACAGGCTGGTACCAAATCTTATACCGCCGATAAATTTCACATCCTCCATTATATCGCTCACACCCACCCTGAATGAGAAATCAAGATCGTTACCGTTATTAAGTTGTATAGGGCCTGCGCCATTTGCAAATGGCTGGTAGCGGTTTACCAGAATATTGTTGGTTACGCCCGCCAAAACATAATCTGCATTAAACTTAAGCCGGTAATCAAACAGCGACGACTTGGTTAATGCCGATTCTCTCAGAGGTATACCCGGTGTTATTGCCGTAGTACTGTTATTGGCAACTGCAGTTTTTGCAGAATCTGATTTATCATCCTCAAATTCGTTCTGGAAAATATTTTTCTTTGGCTTATTTGCTGTGGAATCCTTTTTAATGGATGTTCTGCCACCAGCCAGCCTTTCCTGCTGAATAAGTTTTTTAATATAATCAGTAGGCCTTGCAGTTATGTTACGCCTGCGCAGGGTAACAGAATCAACTTTAAGCTTGTATAAAAATTTCTCATCCCCTTCACGCCTTACTTCACTCACCTGCTCGTTATTACCCGAAACCTTTGATTCAAGCAGGCTGCTTTGGTAGTTTGTTATGGGGAATGTATACGTTGAATCTTTGAACACCTGGAAATAGCTTATGCTATCCGGCTCCTGCTTTTGCCATGCGCTAAGTGTGCTGTCAATTTCTTTAGGCCCCGGGTTACGCAATATTTCATCACCTATATAGTACAATGTATCAAGGCCGTCCCTCTGTGTGGTAAAAAATCCTGCCCAGCGGTTTGCAATACCGTTCTCATCGTTAACGTAGGTAAAATGGTTGGTATTGTAAGGCGCAGGGTACCGTGCGTTACCGTATTTAACTTTGGTTAGCTGGGTTATTTGCTTCATGTCGCCGTTATTCAGCAAGTCAACCAAAAAAATATTGTAGTGGTTTCTGCTGGGTATTGCTGTATCACCACCTGCGGCACCAGGGCCCGGGCGGTTTGATGCAAAAATGATACCCGTGCGATTGGGAAATGACACATACGCAGGGTCAAGGTCATCATAAACATCGTTGGTTATTGCCTTAACCTTGCCATTATCAATTTTATAGGTAAAAATATCTGAGTGGCCGTTTTTTACGGCACTAAACAAAAGCGTGTTGGCATCAAGCATAAAGCCTGCATCCAGTATTTGGTCAAAACCTTCAATTTCCTGCTTAAACCTTTTAATGCCCGCTATGGCATCGTACACAAACATGTACGTTTTTTCATCCTTTGTGTAAATAACCAGCAGGCGGCTGCCTTTACCATCCCATGCAAGCAAAGGGTAGTTGGAAGCTACAGTTGTGCCAAGCATTTTAAAACCGTATTTAAGCAATATATGCTCATCATACAGGTTATCAATATATTTAATACTGTAAACACCACCCTTAAATTTTACTACTGCGTAGGAGTTGTTTTTAGGGTTGGGGTTTGCAGCAAACTTAAAATAGTCTATTTTTTTGTCAGCTTCTTCAACAATTGTAAGCTTGCCCTTGGGGGCATTTTTGCGCTGTTTCAGGTCATTCTCGTACTTCTGCTGTTCATACTCCATAAAATCGGCCAGCACATCTTTAAACTTCTTTTTGCAAATGCGTTGCGACGCCGTATTAAGGTTTTTGTACAAGCGCGCCAAGTATAAAAAGTAAGTAACGTTTTCCGGTTTGTATTTTTCTGCAACGTAGTACCATAATGCGTTGCCTGCAAGGTTAGGTTTGTCAAACGCAAAAGCATAAAAATTTTTGTAATCACCGCTAAGCATAGAACTTTTAAGTTCGTCATCTTTTTCCTGGTTCCAGGGTTCGGCAATGTATCTTACATAGCCGTCAGTAAGCCATTGTGGAAGATCGAGCAAGGCAGCATTGCTGGCAAATTCGCCAATATCATCACCAAATAAAATATTATCGCTTAGTATCTTGGCTATACCTTCCCGTATTTTAATGCGCAGTGTGTTGTGGTTACCATCAAAATAAACAACCATTTTATTGTTTACCAGCTTGGTTACACCGCCTGCATTTTGCCAGTCGATACCAAGACCTATGTTACTGGTTTTATAGTCTTCGTAGTTATCGTATATAACAATGTTAGCCCTGCGCTGCAATGAGTATTCAACTGATTGTTCAATAGGTGATAGTTCCTCCTCTGCAACCTGCACTACATATTTGGCCAGTTCAAGGCCACCCTGGTTAAAGTATACATTAAAATTTGGGCTTTGGTAAAACTTCCATACAAATTTTTTATTCTGCACCCTGTTTTTACCAAATTCAACAGCATTTACCTGGGCTTTTAATAAGTTTGGCAGCAAAATAATAACAAACAAAAAACTCAATCCGGCACTTAGGCGTTTAACTTGCATATCCGATCTTTAGAATTTTAAAATTAACACAAATGTTTGTAAAGGACTTGTAAAAAAAGTGTTATGATAAAAGTTGAGTATTTTACTTTCAATCCGCTGCAGGAAAACACCTTCCTGCTTAGCAACGAAAAAGGTGACGCACTTATTATTGACCCCGGCTGTTATTTTACAGAAGAGGAAGAAACACTAAAGAACCATGTAGATGAACATGGTTTAAAACCGGTTCAGTTACTTAATACCCATTGCCACCTTGACCATGTTTTTGGCAACAGGTGGGCAGCCAAAACCTATAATTTGCCGCTTTACCTGCACCCTGACGAGGAGAAAATGCTTGAAATGGCACCAATTATGGGGGCTTAGTTTTACAAACTACAAGGGTCCCGTGCATTTTTTATTGCCAGGCGACAAAATTAGTTTGGGCAGCGATGAGCTTACAGTTTTGCTGGCACCCGGCCACAGCCCTGGCAGCATTTGTTTTTATTGTAAAGCCCAGCATTTTGTTATTGGGGGGGATGTTTTGTTTAGAGAAAGCATTGGCCGAAGCGACCTGCCCGGGGGCAACCACGATCAACTGCTTAAAAGCATAAAAGAGCAATTGTTTGTTTTACCCGATGAAACAATTATTTACCCTGGCCACGGCCCTGCCACGACCATAGGCTACGAGAAAGAAAATAACCCCTTTGTTAATTGACAAATAATAAAAGATTAATAAACCTTATGCGGGCTAAGCTGTTTTATTGTTAACCTTTGACGGATAAAAAACAAACACCATGGCAACTTATAACGATCTTGAGCTGGACCACTACTATTTAGTACAGGAAACCGAGACAGCAGAAATTATGCTTGTGCAACCCGTAATGGCAACCAGCCAATGCCTGCTGATACTGCAAATTGACGAAGTTGAAATGACATTTTGGAGAAAGAAGGTTACGCCTGTTTTTGAAATTGTTGAAGAACTTAACGAAGAACAGGTGGCCGAATATGAGAGTTTGTTTGAAGATGACAACGATTATGAGGATTGGGAAACTGAAGAAACTGACTATGAATTAGAGGGCGATGAAGAGTTTGAGGAAGAAGAGGATGAGAAATTGAACAATAAAGAGGAATAATTGTAAAACTGACAAAACATAGTGTTAATAAAGGCAAAACCGCACCACGGGTTTGCTTTTATTTTAAACTTTTTAAATAAAATCTCATCAATATGGTGGGGTTTTTTATTTTTGATGATATTAAACCACCCTGCATGCATTTGGATGATAGTGAGTTATTACGTGATTTCAGGCAGCCTGCAACCAAGGAAAAGGCATACACGGCAATCATAAAAAAATACCAGGAAAAATTATACTGGCATATAAGAAGGATGGTGGTTGACCATGATGACGCCAATGACGTGTTGCAAAATATGCTTATTAAAGTATGGAACGCCCTTGAAAATTTTAGGGAAGACAGCCAGCTTTATACATGGCTTTACCGCATTGCAACCAATGAGTCGCTCACATTTATGGAGCAGCGTAAAAAACGCAGTTCAGTAAGCTTTGGGGATGTCGAGGACAATTTGAGCAATACAATTGTTGCTGATAAGGATTTTGACCCTAATAAGCTGGAATGGAAATTACAGCTTGCCATACAGCAATTGCCTGATAAGCAGAAGGTTGTATTTAACCTTAGGTACTATGATGAGATGCCCTACGAAGAAATGAGCCGGGTATTGGAGACGAGTGAAGGTGCTTTAAAAGCCAGCTATCACCATGCAGTAAAAAAAATAGAAGAGTTTATTAAAAATAATTAAACCTGTTGCTTTTAACAATGTCTAAGTACGGGTTATTACATGGAAACTAAAGCAAACATATTAAATGAGTTAGAGCAAATTAGCCAGGCTGTTGCAACCATTGGTAACCGCAATGTTTACAGTGTGCCCGATGGTTATTTTAATAATTTGCCTGCTGAAATGCTTGTAAAAGTGCAGATGCTTAATGTGCAGGCCAACCCTATGCCTTACAGCGTGCCCGATGGTTATTTTGATGGCCTTGCGGGCAGCATTATGGATAAAATAAGGCTAAAAAAAACAATACAGCCTGTTGTTGAAAGCAATGAGGATTTAGAAGAAGATACTTTACCCCGCTTTATACCGCATCCTTACACCGTGCCGGTTGGTTATTTTGACAGCCTTGCCGGTAATGTAATGGCAAAGATCAACGCGCAGCAAATACAACATGCAGGTAATGAGGTTTTTGAAGAGCTGGAAGCGCTTGCACCACTGCTTAACAGCATAACCAAGCAAATGCCTTATAGCGTGCCCGCCGGTTATTTTGAGCAGTTTACGGTAAAAGTTAACGAAGAGGTTAAGCCCGCTGCCAAAGTTGTTTCAATAAACAGCAGCCGAAGGAGGTTTATTACCTATTTTGCTGCTGCCTGTGTTGCCGTATTATTGGGCATTGGGGCATACTTTTTTGTTCCCCACCAATCTGCTAAACCTGGCCCTACAGGGCAGCAATCTCAATTGGATGTACAAAGAGAGCTGGCCAGTTTAAGCGATGCTGATATAAACGAATATTTAAATAACCAGCCTTCAACCGGTTCAGAAGCCCTTCCTTCATCACTTGAAGAGCAGGCGCCTGAGATACAACCAGTAATCGACAATACAAGCACCGAGGAGATTCAACAATATTTGAAAGAAAACAGCGGACCGGACGAAAAACGTGGCAAAGACATTTAATTTTGATTAAATATGAAAAATTTTTACTTCGTTATATTTTTTTTATTTTCATGTACTTACATTTGTATTGGTCAGCCACCCGGTTCAGGGCAAAGATTAGAAGCCATTAAGGTTGCTTTTATAACAAGAGAATTAAATCTTAACCCCACAGAAGCGCAGCGGTTTTGGCCTGTTTACAACAGTTACTCAAATGAAGTAAAAATTGCAAGAACTACATATCCAAGCGATGAAATTGCATTTGAAGAGGCCCTTGTAAACATCAGGAAAAAATATAAACCTACTTTCAAAAGTATTCTTGTTATTGAGGACCGTGTGAACAGGGTTTTTATAATTGAAAGGGAATACCGCGAAATGTTAAGAAAAGAGCTGGTAAAAAGACAGCAGGGAAAAAGGTTTTAATTATAGAGCATACTAAATAATTTACTTTTTATAACGATATTTAACTCGGTGTTTTTCATAGGTTAGCAACGGCCAGCCCTTTCCAGGGCGGGCCTATTTTTTTGCGCCTGGCCTATCTCCATCGTTTATAATTCAACTGCATATTAAGTTTATTGCAATTGCATTTTCGCAGCAGCAACTTTGCCTATAATTGATATTTGCCTCAACGAAAATATATGCAGGCTATAGGCCGTTACTACCAGCACTCCCGGCAGGTAAATAAACGGAAATTCAGTAACAATAGTGCTTGCAGGCTTGTTCATAAACACCTGCAACTTTGTTGGCATTGATAATACGGTAATTACAAGTATGTTAAGCAACAATACAATACCTACTATATTGTACAATTTAACCAATAGGGGGTTATATTTTTTACTTATTGCAATGGCAACGGCTATTGCCAGTATACCGCTTAGTATATCAAAATTGCCTCCTTCAAACGTCATTTGCTTAGGCAGCAAACCGGCATTGTATGCTGTAAACAGCAGTAATTCTACAACTATCCTGAATGCCTGCATTGCAATGATCCAATGCGGCGGGACTACCTGCAAAACTGCTTTGAATTTTTTTGAGAAAGCAATAAAAAGTATAAAAGGTAACGGAATAAGAATAACAAACGCGGGGCGCGGCGGCAGGGCCGATAAGTTTGAAAAGAACCCATTTTCCGCAAGCACCCCGACCAATGTCATCCACGCTGCAATAACCAAAACAATAGTGATAATGGTGCGTTTTTGTTGCGCGTAACTATAGTTTGTTTTTCTTATTGCCTTTGCAAGCCCTGTTATTATTAAGGCTATTGTAATTATTGATAGTGCCAGCATCATTATGCCGGGTAAAAATTTAGTGCTCATATAGTTCTTTTACAGGCAAAGTTCATATGCTCCCCATCAAAGCCAGATAGCCATTATTGCTAATTTCCATATTGTGTGGGATAAACGCCGGTCCGCTGTTTAAAAATACGGCTGAAAGAGTTACTGTTCTCATACCCCAGCAAAGCAGCAATGTCAGCAATGCTTTCGTTTGTTGTAGTTAAATAATGCGAGGCCTTTTTAATACGCATATCCTGTATATATTGGTAAGGGGATACTTTGTTAACCTGCTTAAATAACCTAAGGAAATGGAATTTTGATAAGCAGGCCGCCGCAGCAATATCATCCAGTTGTATATTTTTACTATAATTTGCCTGTATATAGTCGGTGGCAAGAGTAATTCGTTTATACAATTCCTCTTTTACAGGTGTTTTTACAGGCGGCATTTTTGCAATATCAACCAGTATGTTTTTGCGTTGCTGCAACAGGTACATCATCAATTCTGCAAGTGTTTCTTCAAATAACATCTTATCAAAACTATCTTTGCCCTGCAATAGTTTAAGCCTGTTTATAATGCATGTAAAATGTTCTTCTTTACGGTAAAGCTTGTTATAAAAGGCAAGCGGCGGTGTACTAACTTGGTTTCCATCATTTAGCAGAGCAGTGGATGAAAGCGTAAGCCCCTGCATTATCTTTTCAGAAAAATGCTCGCCAATATGTATGTTGAATGTTTCTGCGGGCTGGCCATTTTCAATTTGCAGGGTGTATTGTTGCTGCCGGTTTGATATGCAGTAGTTATCTTCGGTCACATTCATTCGCCTGCCGTCAATAGTACAAATACTGTTGCCTTTAAGGTTAATAAAGAGCGATATTGGCCCTGTAATATCTGGCCTGCACACATTATTTGCCTTTGTGTGAATAATAACGCTGGGAAAGCCATCAGTTTCAAGCTGCAGGTTGCCCGGCCCGCGCCTGTGTGCAAAGCCCTGGCTTATTTGCTGTTTAAGCCAGTTAATATCGGGAAACTGCTGTAATATCACACAGCAAAGGTAGCAGAGTAGTTGATTGGTAACGAAAGTTGATTGGTTGAGCGGCTATTTTGAACATTAAAATAAGCGCAGTGTCAATAATGCGACAGTGAAGTTCGGTTCAGTGCTGCCTCGATAAGCATGCCTGCATAGGCATTATCTGTACTGGCTGGTGTATTGAAGGTTATTCCACGCCGCCAATTTTCCGGCGCTTCGGGATGAATCCCAATAAGTATCACCCACCCGTTTCCAGATGTTCCTTCCACAATTGCCGGAGTTCCGTCGGGGTACTTACCCACAACTGCACCCCAGCCTGTAAATTGCGGGCCATCCTCCCAATATTGGTCAAGCGTTGGACCGCCCGCACAATTAATCTCTACTGCGGCTTTGCGGGCACCCTGGTTTTGGTAAAAACCAAACGTTGCACCTGAAGCCAGGTTCAAGCTGTTATAATAGGCGGATTTCCCCGCAAGAAAACCGCCCGCACAAATGCCGAAGTAATTCAAACCATTTTGCACCGCATTATGAATATTGGTGGTGGTAGCTGATGTAAGGCTTTTGCCCATGTCAATGAAATTGCCACCGGGAATAATTAGCATTTGATACGCCCGTATCTGCGGTTCGCTCATTGCGTTCAATTGCTCACTATTTGCGGTGGAATAGTTGAGGTGATTGCTTTCCATGATCGTTTCAACAGCGGCAACATCATTCGGAGAAGTTCCGGTTCCATTAAACAGCAGGATGGGGGCAGTACCGGCACTATTCCTGCACGCAGTAAATACAATTACAGCCAGTAAAAGAGAAGCACTTATCAGAGTTTGCCTGAATCCCATCCGCAGAGGTATTAAGAGTTGCAATCTAAAGAATATCGAAACCAAATTGGCACCTTCTCCAATATTCGCCAAACTGTTTCAGAAAAGCCCTTTAATAGATATCTTAAATTGACTTTAACGCAACCATGCTTACACATCCTGCGGGTTATCTTCAGGATTATTTTCCATCGCCGCCAAGTGCAGTTTTTCTAATTTCCTTTTATTGTAACTGGCGCGTATAATAAGTACAAATAGCACCGGCACGATAAATATAGCCAGCGATGTTGCAGCAAGCATACCACCCATTACCGTCCAGCCTATGGTGTTACGCGCAAAGCCACCCGCCCCCTTTGCAAAAATCAGCGGCAATACACCCAATATAAATGCCATTGACGTCATTAATATTGGCCGTAAACGCAGTTTAACAGCTTCCAGTGTGGCAGATACGACAGGTATACCCTTGTCAACACGCTCTTTGGCAAATTCAACGATAAGGATGGCGTTTTTGGCTGAAAGGCCAATAAGCGTTATTAACCCTATTTGCGCATAAATGTTGTTCGCCACAGATGGTACAAACGTAAGCGTTAGGATAGCACCAAACATACCCACCGGCACTGCAAGAAGAACTGAAAAGGGTACCGCAAAACTTTCGTACAACGCAGCAAGAAACAGGAATACAAACAATATAGAGAGTGAGAAAATATATACCGTGCTTGATCCCGAATTTATTTCCTGCAGGCTTAGTCCCGAAAACTCATACCCATAGCCTTCAGGTAAAACCTGGTCCGCTACTTCGCGCAGTGCCTGTATGGCCTGGCCGCTGCTATAGCCCTCCTTTGCACTACCATTTATTTCAGCCGTGCGGAAGATGTCAAAGTGCGATATAAGCGGCGCACTTTCAATAACCTTATAACTTATTACGGTGCTGAGCGGCACCATGCCACCAGTGGCATTTTTTACGTAGTAGTTACCGAGGTCTTTAATATCCTGTCGGTAAATAGTGTCAGCCTGAGCAACTACGTGAAAGTTTCGGCCATAAATGGTAAAGTCGTTTACATAACTGCTGCCTAAATAGGTTTGCATAGTATTATACACATCAGCCAGCGAAAGGCCAAGCCGTTTGCATTTATCCCGGTCAACCGTTACCTGGTAACCAGGTGTATGCGCGGAGAAGAATGTGAAAGCACGGCTTATTTCAGGGCGTTTATTTACAGCACCTACAAAATTATTTACAACCCTTTCAAAGGCCTTTATATCGTCATTTGTTTGCTTCTGCTCCAGTTCAAAGGTGAAGCCACCGGTTTGGCCAAGCCCCGGTATTGCGGGCGGTGGAATAACCACAATGTTTGCATCTTTTAGCACAGATAGGCGCCGTACCAGCGAATCGAGTATGCCTTGCATTTGCAGCGACTTATCACCTCTTTCATCCCATGGCTTAAGCTGTGTAAAAACTGTACCGCTGTTTGATTTTGTCGCGAACGTTATGGCGTTCAATCCACCGAGGGCAGCAAAATGGGCAACCCCAGGCGTCGCCTTAATGATCTTCATCATACTGTCCAGCACAACAAGGCTACGGTTGGTTGATGCGGCTTCGGGTATTTCGTAAGTTATATAGAGACGTCCTTCATCTTCAGTTGGAATAAAACCCGTAGGCTTATTTTTAAACAGCAAAATTGCTCCTGCAGCAATACACACAAGCAACACAACTACGTAAGGCGCCTTTTTAACCCAGCTTTTTACTCCAAGGGTGTAATTGATGGAAAGCTTTCTAAAACCCTCATTGAATTTGTAAAAGAACTTATTAATGCCCTTTGAATTCTCATCAAGATGAACGGGCTTTAGTAAGATGGTGCACAATGCAGGTGTTAAAGACAACGCAACAAATGCGGAGATGATAACTGATATAGCAATGGTAATTGCAAACTGCTGGTATAACCTGCCTACAAGGCCGGGTATAAAGCCAACCGGCACAAACACCGCGGCTAATATAAGTGCGATGGCAACCACCGGCCCCGATATGTCTTTCATGGCTTTTGCTGTTGCTTCACGCGCGCTTATTTTTTCTTCATCAATATAATGCTGTACTGCTTCTACCACTACAATAGCGTCGTCTACAACAATACCAATAGCCAGCACAAACCCAAACATGGTTAGTGTATTTACCGTAAAGTTTAACGGTACGAAAAAGATAAATGTCCCGATGATAGATACAGGTATTGCCAGCACGCATATTAGTGTGGAGCGCCAGTTTTGCAGAAAGAGGAATACCACTACAATTACAAGTGAGAGGGCAATAAGCAGCGTTTTAACTACCTCGCTGATGGACACCTGCACCACAGATACACTTTCAAACGGAACAATGTAATCAATGTCTTTTGGGAAATATTTTTTTAGCGCGTCCATGGCCGCGTACACGCCTTTTGCCGTAGTAAGTGAGTTGCTGCCCGGCGCCTGGTAAATAAGCAGGTATGATGCTCTTTTACCATCAACAAACGAGTTACTGGCGTAGCTGAATTTACCAAGCTGCACCCTTGCAACATCTTTTAAATAAACTATTGAGCCTGTTTGCGAATTGCTTCTAACAACAATGCTGTCAAACTGCTGCTCTGTGCTTAAACGGCTATTGGTTAATACAGTATATTCAAATGAGGTTGTTGACGTTTGCGGTGGCACGCCCACTGAGCCTGCGGCTATCTGCAGGTTTTGTTCTGAAATGGCGTTGGTAACATCAGTTGCTGTTAAACCCAATTGTGCAAGCTTATCTGTTTGCAGCCATACACGCATGCTAAAATCATCCGCACGCGTAAATACATCGCCTACGCCTGGTACGCGTAACAGGGCATCGCGCACGTAAATATTGGTATAGTTATCAACAAAGGGCACACTGTGTGAGCCACTCGGGCTATACATTGCTACCAGCATTAGTATGCTAGGGTTACGCTTACGGGTGGTTATACCTATGCGTTTTACCACATCAGGTAAGGGCGGCGTAGCAATGCTAACACGGTTTTGTATATCTAAAGTGGCAACATCAACGTTGGTACCCACATTTAATGTTACTGTTATAGTGCTTTGCCCGTTGCTGGTACTATTGCCCTGCATATAAGCCATGCCCGGCGTACCGTTTATTTGTGTTTCAATAGGTGTAGTAACCGTTTGCTCCACCGTCTGCGCATCAGCGCCAATAAACTGTGTTGAAACGTTAACGGTGGGCGGGGTTATTTCAGGGTATTGGCTAACCGGCAGGTTTAATAATGCCAGCATGCCCACCAATACAAGTACCACTGATATTACTATTGCTGTTACCGGCCTTCGTATAAAAGTATCTGCTATCATGTTTTTGCCTGCGTTTTAACATCAAATCGTGAATCGTGATCCCGAAATTTCGGGAGTAAATGGTGAAGCCATTAAAACCCACTCCAACTCATCTTTTTTATTGCGCGCTTTTGCCACCCGGTGCCCCTGCGGCTGCATCGCCTTTTTTGGTTGCGGGCGGCATTCCTCCGCCAACACGTATAACTGTGCTGTCCCGTAGTTTTTGTACGCCGTCAACCACAATTTTTTCACCTGCCTGCAGCCCGTTTGTAACAACCACTTTATCGCTCACCCTGGTACCAAGCGTTATTTTTCTTTGCGTTACTTTATTGCCCGGTATAACAACATATACAATGTATTCGCCCATTTGCTCAGTAACAGCTTTATATGGGATTAGTATTACATTACCCGCGCTGTTTTTTACCCGCACGTTGCCTGTAATACCCGGTTTTAATTCGTCTTTAGGATTGGAGAAAACAAGCCTTGTTTTAATAGTACCGGTTTGCGGATCAACGGCGCGGTCGATTAGCGTTATATGGCCTGGAACGGGGTACACTGAATTATCTGGCATCACCAGCATAAATATGGAATCTTTTAAGTCCCCGCCTGTTGCCAGCAACTTTGTAAAACGCGGTATTTGTTTTTGGTCAACAAGCAAGTCAACCGCAAGTGGGTCATCCTGCGAAACCGAATTAAGCACCTGCGAACCTGGCGATACAGCCGTACCTATTTTAACCTGCGATATGCCAATGGTACCATCAAACGGCGAATAAATGGTAGAATATTTAAGATTGGTTTCAACGCTGCGTACGTTTGCTTCTGCTGCATCCACCTGTTTTTTAGCGGCATCAAGTGCGGCATCTGCATAATCAACCTGCTGTTTAGCAACTGCGTCCTGCTGATCGAGATAGTGGTAACGATCCGCGTCTTTCTGCGCTTTAACAAGATTGGTTTTTTGCACCGCTACATTAGCCAGGGCCTGCTGGTAGTTAGCTTCGTACTGCTGCTGATCGATAGTATACAGCTTCTCTCCCTTAAACACACGATCACCATCTTTAAAATAAATGCCGGTAATATAACCCGCTACCTGCGGCCTTATATCAACCTGGTTTAACGCTGCAATAGTGGCTGGGTATACATCATAATACAACGCGTTACCTGTTGTAACGGTATCAAGATTTACCGCGACCGGCGGCGGTGGCGCCTGCTGAGGCTTTTTACCACAGGCAGCCAAAAACACAATAGCTGTTAAAATAAAACCTGTTCTATACATTGTAATGGCCATATAATAAGTTGATTTTTTATCAATATTGAACAATGCCCAATGCCTTTTGTACGCTTATTTTACTTATCAATACCTGGTATAATGCGTTTGCATAACCGGTTTCGGCGGTACGCAAATCATCTTCGGCAGTAATTACATCCAGGTAGGTTTTTATACCTGCTTTATATTGCAGCATCAACGTGTTATACACGTCAGTTGCAAGCGCAAGGTTTTCCCGGAAAATATTATAGTTGTACAAGTTGCTTTTGTACGATGCAAGCGCCTGCTCATATTGAGTAGTTATGGAATCTTTCAACCCGATAACGCCATAGTCTGACCGTTTAAAAGCAAGCTCAGCACCTCTTATATTCTCAATGCGTTTAAACCCCTGGAAAATGGGGAAAGTAAGCTGCAGGCCCACATACGATGTTGGAAAATTTTGCGTGTACAACTTTGATAAGCTGTTATTAAAATAATTGAAATTATACGCCCCAAAAGCTGATATAGACGGGAAATAGGCGAGCCTGTTATATTTTATATTGGCCTGCAATAAACGCCTTTGTGTTTCAAGCAATTTAAATTCAATACGGTTATCGTAGTTTATGTATTGATTGGTGTCAATATAAATCTCCTTTTGCATTTGTGCTGAGTCGTACCTCAAAGCCAGGAAGGCGCTATCGGGGTAGCCCATAGACTGCTTAAGTACAGCATATTTCGCCTTTAAAGAATCGCTCTGCCCTTTTAGCTGGGCCATTGAATTATTAAGGCTTATAGTTGCCCTTTTATAGTCAATTTTATCAACTATACCGGCCTGGTATTGGGCATAAGCATCTTTTAAACTAAGCTGCAGTCGCTTAATATCCTCACCGGTAAGTTCAATCTGTTTTTGTGTTAACAGTACCCCATAAAAAGCCTGGCTTACGGCGATGGCCACAGCAATTTTTTCCGCTTCAGTAAGCTGCTTTGCCTGTATACGCACATCCTGGGCCGTACGGCTTGCCAGCAACACCCCGCGGTTAAATATGTTTTGCGTTGCCTGCAACCCAACGTTTGACGTATTAAATGTACCTAAGTGAATAACCGAATCACCAAACTTACTGGCCTGCAACTGGAAATTATGCTGCACATTGGCTGCAAGGTTTAATTGCGGGTACCAGTCTGCCAGTTTACTTTTTATGGTAGACTCAATTATTTGCTGGTCAATAAGAGATTGCTGTATAACCGGCTGATGTTTTAAAGCATACTGAACGCACTGGTCAAGTGTGGCTTGCTGCAGTGTGTCAGTGTATTGTTGCGCCCTGGCAAACATGGGCATAATAAAAATAATAATTATGCAAACTGTGCCTGATAGTTTTTTCATATATGGTTAATAATATCCTTGCCTTTTGGTTACTACCAATGGTGTTGATTAAGAAGGGGTGCTTATATATGGCAGGCAATTTTTATAAACAGAAAACAAAGGTAATAGTTCATTATAATATTAATCAAACATTTGTTTAATTTTTTGCAAATCGAAATATGCAGGCAGTGGCGCTTCAATTATAAAAGTTTTTTTATACCCCTGTTACTTTTTACTAATTTAATCGTTACATAAACGTTTTAGTTAATTACCGGCGGATGATATTTATTAATAAAGTATTCACCTATATTAAAACTGGTTACCTGCTGCACCTTATTACAATTGGTGAGCTAGTAATGTTATATATAATGCTGCATACCCTGCACCTCGGTACATGGATGATGGAAACAAATACATTGGCCAGGTTTTTTATGCTGCTCCCATTATTATGGTCGCCTATTTTCCCGCAATTGGATGCACGCTCCCGCTACCAGGATTACAAAATGATGAAGGATTATTTTTATTTATATGGCTTTGATGCCCGGCTGGTAAAACATATTGCGGGATCGCGCTGCCAAAGGGATGCTGTTATTGTTGCAGCGCGTGAGATTGGTGTTGAAGCAGCATGCGCCCATTATTTCAGCGCACGCGGATATTGCTGGTACCATCTTTTTCCTGATATAATTTTTGAGAATCCATTGGTGCTTTTATCAAAGGCTTTTTGGGTAACTACCTTTTTTACAAAAACCTATCACCCGAGGGTAGACCATGCTGCTGTACAGCGTAAGCAGGTAAAAAATATCGTACTGGTGAAGCACAAAGCAGCTTAACCTTTTATAGCAGTTCATTCCTCTCCTCCCTAAGAGCACGTAACATTTCACCATAATGAAACCCTTTTGCCAATGCATCTACTGATTGGGCTATACGCTTGGTTCTTGTTTGTTCAGTTTTTGCATCATTTATCCATTTGCCAAAATAATTTTGATGCGATTTTGGCAGCTTGTTAAAATGCGCCAATGCCCTGGGTTCATCTTGCAAGCATTCTATAAGTTCGCCAGGCGGTTTTAATTCATCGGGGTCTACTGCCAATATCGCGGTTACTTTCGCCCCCTTTCGTTTTTTTATGCCCTTGCGTATAGCTGCATTAAGTGTTAAAATAAAATCTCCGCCGCCCATAGGCAACAGGGCAATGCCTTTAATGCTAAAATCGTCAAGTTTACCTTTTACACGAAAGCCTTTTTTATTGCCGGGCTTTAATTTTTGGGCAATTTCGGCCGGTATATTTATATATGTCCAGCCTGTTTTTTCTCCCTGGTCATCAAATTGTAATATGGTTGTTGTAAAGGTTACCGATTGCATAATTTGTTTTATCTTTAGTCGGTTACAGGCTTAAGCAAATAAACAAAATCCCGTAAAACTTGTGCGCCAGGGCTATAAAAAGCATTGCTGTTAACACTTTGCCTGCATTTTACAAATCTACTAAAATGGATAATCCTTACAAACAGCGACATGAAGCCGCCAACCCTAAGAAAACGCATTGACAGACTGCTGGCCTTTGAGCAGGCTATTGACCTTAATATACTCCTGTCAATTACCGACCGGGAGGGCACAATACTATCTGCCAACAATAAATTTTGCGAAACATCCCAGTACACTGAAGCTGAATTAACCGGTAAGAACCATAACATTGTTAACGCAGACCATCATCCAAAATCATTCTTTGCGGAAATGTGGAATGTGCTGCTTGGCGGACATGCCTGGAAGGGTGAAATAAAGAATAAATGCAAAGACGGAACATATTACTGGGTTGATGCTGTTATTGTACCCGTAACTACCACAGGCAACAACATAAGCGAGTTTCTTTCACTTAGTGTAATAATATCAAAAACAAAGGAAACCGAGCTGGCATTAGCCGATGCCGCATTTACTTTATCGCACAAAATTCGCCAGCCTTTTGTAAATATGCAGGCCCTGCTAACATTTATATTACTGGAAGATATGCCCATGGATGAAATTAAACGCATGGCCAAAATAATGCAGGCTGAATTAGAGAAGATCGATCATTTAACAAGACAGATGGCGCTTGATATGCACAATTACAAAATTGATCCCCACTTAAACAGCTTACAATTGTAACTTCAATTTCATTTTATTAAGCAGTATCACTATACCCATTACCGCTACCGCGAAAAATGCTGACCAAAGCATACCTATCCAGCCATGGTCTAAACTGCCGGGAAAAAGAGAGATACCTAAAAAGCCTGTGAGGTAATAAATAAAGTCAGGAATTATGTAGGTAAGCAGCGGGTTTGATGCTGCAGGTTTAAAAAATGTTGTCCATTTTTGTACATGCCTAATATCAATAAGCCAGTATAAAAAGGCGAAAAGCATCGTCATAAAACCTGCACTATACAGGCACCATGTGGGCGTAGCGTGAATTTTTGATATAAAATAATAAGGCCGCAAAAAATACCCGGCAACAAACAGCAACAGCGTAAATACCAACGCCCGCAAATACCTTTTTTGGGTGCTGGCCGGTTTAGCATCGTCAAAAAATATAAGGCTTACAACTATGCCACATAAAACTACTGAAGTATGGGCGGCATTACCGCTTTGGGCGGGTATAAAATGCAGCCACGTGGTTTGCTGCACACCATCCATTTTACCCAAACCATACCATGCCGAACAAACAGCTATAATAAGCATAAGCAGGTATTTGTTACCCCTGAACAATTGGTAAAAAATGCATGAATACAAATATGCCCAGCCTATTAAGCCCAATATACCCCACCAGCGTGGTATAATATGGCCGCCGGTTTTGGTTTTGTAAACCCAGGCAAGCACTATCAGTGTAATAATACCTACCGCCTTTAGGCCGTATATTACTGTTCTATTTTTACTATAATAAACCTTCCACACCAGCACTACTGCGATGAGAAAGAGCAACCCCCACAAGTCAATTGACATGCCCATCAGCTGCTCATTATAACCACCTTCAGCGTTTACCATAAACACGCCCAAAACAAGCAACCCAAGTGTACGGAAAATAATATGCCACTGCAATTGCCAAAAGCCGGCCCCTTTGGCAAGCCTGCTGTTTAGCGCAAAAGGAATTGACATACCCACAATAAACAAAAACCCCGGAAAAACAACATCAACAAAACTCATAGCATCTTCATCGGCATGCATGTGTTTCATCCACCGCGGTATATCCCTTGCGCCGGCAAGCTCGTTAACAAATATCATCACCAAAATAGTAATGCCCCTCAGCGCGTCAATTGACAAAACCCTGCGGTTGCTTAATTTGTTATATTGCATGGGCAAACAATTTAAACTTGTATGTTATTTTGCTGTTTAGCAGTTAGTATATAATAATGTATTATGAAATATAAAGCCATTTTAGCGGGCAGCTTGTTTGGCTGTGTAATGTTAGCTTTTTTTCTATTATCATTTGCAAAAAAACGCAACCCCGGAGCAGCCATTGTAAAAAAAGAAGGGGTTGCCGCCGCTAAGCCTGTTGTTATAGGGTATGTTGGCGGCTACAGGGGCATCATACATGCAGATTCCATTGATGCTGCACGCTTAACAATTATTAACTATGCGTTTGTAGATATAAAAGATAACCGCGCATGGCTGCACAACAGAACCGACGACAATAATTTAAAAAAGCTGGTTGAATTAAAAGCAAAGAACCCTGCACTGAAGATATTAATATCAATTGGCGGGTGGACCTGGAGCAAACATTTTTCTGATGCTGTGTTAACAGATACATCAAGAAAAAAATTTGCAGAAAGCGCGACGGATATTGTTGCCCGTTATAAACTGGATGGTGTTGATATTGATTGGGAGTACCCGGCCATGATAGGTGACAGCAATGTGTACAGGCCTGAAGACAAGGAACACTATACGATGATGTTTAAAGACCTCCGCAGTAGTCTTGACAGCCTTGATAAAATAACACATAAAAAATATTTTGTAACGCTGGCGGCAGGAGCATCACCAGATTTTTTAGAGCATAGCGAAATGGATAAAGTGCAGAAATATGTTGATTTTATTAACCTGATGACGTACGATTTTACAGATGTTGCTGATACCGTAGCTATACACCATACCAATTTATATGTATCGCCACAAGCACCAAAACAACGGTCGGCCGATTTAGCGGTGCAACAATTTGAAGCGGCTGGCGTACCCGCTGGCAAGCTTGTTATGGGCATAGCTTTTTATGGCCATGCTGTTGAAATGCGCAGTACCGACAATAACGGCTTAAACCGCAAAGCAACCAAACGCGTACCAGTTGGGGGTTTTAGTTATATACACGACAGCCTGGTAAATAAAAGAGGATATGTAAGGTATTGGGATGCAGAAGCACATGCACCTTACCTGTTTAATGCAGAAAGAAGAGTATTTATAACGTATGATGATGAAGAGTCAACCAAAGACAAATGCAGTTATGTGTTAAAACACAACCTGGCTGGTGTAATGTTTTGGGAATATTTTAATGACAGAAGAGAATATTTGTTGAAGGCGATTAATGAAAGTTTTAAGAAGTGATGACCGTGAAACGTGAATCGTGAAACGTGAAACGACGATAAGTTTGTATTAAGATACTACTGAGGACAACCATAACGTGGTTAATCATTCGTGAAACGTCAATCGTGAAACGTGAAACGTACGATGAGTTTGTATTAAGATACTACTGAGGACAACCATAACGTGGTTAATCATTCGTGGAACGTCAATCGTGAGAACGTGAAACGACGATGAGTTTATAGCAAGCTACTATTAAAACAACAATAACGCGGTTAATCGTTGTGAAACGTGAAACGTACGATGAGTTCTTGCGGCGTTAACTTTGTTTAATGCGTATAAAGTTGTTATCCTGCAAATCATTTCACTATTGATGTTTTACCTTACTGACAGCGGGCTTTTGAAATAGGCCGTTGTGGTCAGCAACTCATCGAACGTTTCACGTTTCACGATTGACGATTCACGAACGGTACACTTTTCACAATTGACGATTCACCTTCACTTAATCATTCGTTAACAAAGAATTTAAAATAGATGCTGGTACTTTGGGCATTAAACCTTATCTTTGCAGCGTATTATGAGTTTTACACGGCAAGGAAAATTGAACGATCTTATCTGCTACGCACATTCTGCTAACGAATTAGTCTTCTATACTCCGGTGTTTTTCTCAAAATCATTTATCATTTTTTTTAATCAATTATCAGCATGAACATTTATGTTTCAAACTTGAGCTTCAACGTTGAAGATGAAGACTTAAGAGGTTTTTTTGAAGAGTACGGCGAAATTAAATCTGCCAAAGTTATCACTGACAAATTCACACAAAAAAGCCGTGGCTTTGGTTTTGTGGAAATGGCTGATGACGAAGCAGGTCAAAAAGCTATCAAAGAATTGGATGGTGCACAGGTTGAAGGCAGAACTATCCGCGTAACTATCGCAAAGCCTAAGGAAGAAAAAACCGGCGGCAACAATGGCGGTGGTGCAAGGCGTTCTTTCAGCAACAGCGGCAGCAACAACAGGTGGTAGTATTTCCCCGAAAAAACATTAAAAAGGGAGTTCAATGTTTTGGGCTCTCTTTTTTTGTTTTTAGAGCGGGGCGGGGATAATTTAATTACTGGAAAGCGTTATTAAGGTACATCTAACAATACGCCCTTGTGGGTGGAATATTCTTTTCTACAATGGTTGCCAACATTGAACCCGCCAGCGGGTTCTTTTGACTCGTTTGACTCTTTCCCTCCGGATTTCATCCGGGGTTAATCATATTACACCCCTTCGGGGTGGATTGTGTGAACACTCTCCACAGTTTGCGTTATTTACCTGCCATGCCGACTTAAATATTGGTCTTTATTCGCCTCTCCTAATGAGTCCCTTTACGACATCCCCTACTCTCTTCTACGCAAAAAGAAAGGGCTGCCGTGATGCAGGGAAGATGATGTATTTTAAAGTACAATTGATATTACAGTATCTCATGCCTTGCTGGCGCAGAAGCCTGTGCCCCAAGCCTGGTAACAGATATTGCAGCAGCCTTACAGGCAAAATCAGCCGCATCAAAAATATCCATCCCTTCTCCTAATCCAACAGCAAGGGCCCCGTTAAATACGTCGCCTGCGGCGGTTGTATCAACCGCTACTACTTTTGGCGGTATAACCATCTTATACTTATTGTCGCTGTAAACCAGGGCGCCATCGGCACCTAATGTTATAATCACCTGGTCAATGCCCTTTTTGTGCAGCACAACAGCCGCAGCCAAGGCCGAAGTTTCATCAGTTACGGTAACGCCTGTTAGTATTTCAGCCTCTGTTTGGTTAGGTGTAATTATGGTAATGTTAGCCAGTAACCCATCATCCAGTATGCACGCGGGCGCAGGGTTTAGTATAATTTTCTTGCTGTAGCGTTTTGCCAGTGCCGCTACATAATCAATAGTAGCCACAGGTGTTTCCAGTTGCATTAGTATTATATCGGCTTCTGCTATAATATCCTGCATAGTTTCCATATCCGCCGGCAACAATGCCGCGTTGGCACCACCTGCTACGGCAATACAGTTTTCACCATTATCATCAACCATTATCAGTGCTACACCGGAGGGGTTTTCGGCATCTGTAATAATGCAGGATGTATTGATCCCCTCATCCTTAAACAATTGTATGGCCTGCCTGCCAAAAATATCGTCCCCCACCCTTGCTATAAAAGTAATGTTGCCACCAAGCCTGGCCGCCGCCACAGCCTGGTTTGCACCCTTGCCACCGGCGTTCATAAAAAAAGAGCCGCCGAGAATGGTTTCGCCGGGTGCGGGCAGGCGCGGCGTTTTTATAACCATATCAGTATTACTGCTGCCCACCACAATTATTGAAGCGTTTTGCATAGCGCAAGTACCGTTTAGGGCATGAAAGTATGAAAATGGTTTTATGGAAAAGAGAGAGTGGAAATTATCTTTTAAAATCTTGAAAATAGTTGCGGACAAAATGCCCGTTTTTATATATATAGGCAGTAGCTCTTTGACATATTAGATAAAACGGAATATTGGGGTTGATTGAATTATTTGCGCGAAAATGCGATTATTTTTATTAAATTATTATTAATCAATGTATTACATTTTATTTTCGGTACACTTTTGGGATACTTTTGGCATACTTTTTCGCTCTTTTGGTAACAAATTGCTATTGTTTTAAACGGTTTGCAATTAGTTGCCTATGCTCAACCGGCGTTGGTTTACGGCCTTATCCTTTATCTTTGCCATCCTTCAAAACAATACAGCTACCCGGTTTATTGGCCTTTTATAAATTTACAAATATGGCATCAGGTGGCAAGATCCGCAGGCAGTTAAAGCATTCATTTGACAACATTAGAAACGAGCGGTTAAAACTAAGTTTTTTACAGGCTTTGCCTTATTGGGTTGCGTCGCTGGCAACAGGGCTTATCGCCGTTTTTTATGCAAAGGTTTTTGCTTACGTTGAAGAAAAATCGCACATTATTTACCAAAATAAGGTGTGGCTTTTTTTAATACTTACCCCCTTATGCCTGTTAGTTGCCAGGTGGCTGGTTATAAGGTTTGCGCCATACTCCCGCGGCAGCGGCATACCACAAGTGATTGCGGCTTTGGAACTGGCAACCCCCAAACACCAGGAAAAAATAAACAAGCTGCTTAACATACCGGTAATTATTGTAAAAATACTCAGCAGCCTTGTAATAGTTTTAGGGGGAGGCATAGTTGGCAGAGAGGGCCCCACCATACAAATTGCGGGATCAGTATTTCGCAAAGTAAATACCTGGTTGCCAAAGTGGTGGCCCAAAATATCTAAAAGAAACATGATAAGCGCAGGCGCGGCTGCAGGCCTTGCAGCCGCCTTTAACACCCCTTTGGGCGGTATTGTATTTGCGGTAGAAGAGCTTACCAGAACGCATATAAGCTATTTTAAAACGGCGTTGTTTTCAGCGGTAATTATAGCTGGCCTTACCGCGCAGGGCTTTATGGGATCGTACCTGTACCTGGGCTACCCGGACATGACCGGCTCAAGCGGCGGCTGGATGTTTTTAGCTGTTGCCGCAGTTGCTGTGATAACCGGTATTGGTGGCAGCGCCATGAGTAAACTTATACTGGCCCTTTTTACATGGAAGGCGGGTTTTAAAAAGAAATATTATCACATAATTTATGTTATTGCCTGCGGGCTTATTATTGCCGCATTAGGTGTTTTTGTGAGCCAAAGAATGTTTTGGAGCGGCA